>Ga0137307_100029_pt1 | contig 215953 bp, 193 predicted proteins | sample NAcewD2O_March_2_FD_97180 | JGI IMG/M metagenome (GOLD analysis project Ga0137307, IMG submission 97180) | Mouse cecal microbial communities from Vienna, Austria - N-Acetylglucosamine amended D2O_March | ecosystem: Host-associated > Mammals > Digestive system > Large intestine > Cecum | place... | reverse complement strand
ATGTGTAATTTTGCATCATTAATACTCTTTATATTGAGATGAGAAATATATCTCTATACATAGATTTGGTATTTTGTATCATCGTTTTACCGCTTATGGCTCTGATATTCCCGGTAGAACGGTGGTTTCATAATTTCCAGTGGTACCCGTAGGACGAAAATATATCTCGATCTACAACGACCTGTGCCATCGTTTTGAATAAGACAAGTTATTTTAGAATTATGATACTGACAAAAGAGAAAAGAATTACCGGGATTTTCTTTCCGATAGTGTTAGGGCTTCTTACTGCATTCGGCCCATTCGTCACAGACTTTTACCTTCCTGTTCTTCCTGAAATGTCAGGATTTTTTCATGCTCCTGCCGCGCTTGTGTCGATGAGTCTCACGACCGGTATGCTTGGGTTGGCATTGGGACAGCTTTTCATCGGGCCACTTACAGATAAATATGGCCGTCGCCGGATTCTTATTTTAGCAATGGCTCTTTTTGTGATTGCGACATTAGGATGCGTGTTTTCTCCTGATATCTGGACATTCAATGTACTCCGCTTTTTTCAAGGACTTGGTGGGGCCGGAGGTATAGTGATTTCTAAAAGTATGGCATCAGACACCTCATCGATAGTGCTTGTTGCCGGAGCCGTACTCGCTCTGCCTATGGCATTTATAGCTAAAGATACGCAATGAGAGAGTGTAACTAACGGTTACCGGTCTTTACGGAACGGGTCAGACTGACCGTGCCCCCTATTATGGCAAATACCAATGCTACCACAAACCGTGCCGCAATAGGTGAAACAATCATCGTTGCAAGCGGCCACGGAGTCATGATCAATCCGGTGGTGATTTCCGAAAAGCCATAGTTGTTAAGGAAATAGAACGGGAGCGCAATCATAGCCACATTCTGAGCTATGAAAGAACATACCGATGTCAAAATACTTGAGGAATACAATCTTATCCTGAATAAATCAATCGGCAACATAGGGCATTCTTGATGTAACTGGCGGCGGAGATAGAATATGCCTGTTGTCAGCCCGATGATAATTAAAATTGTGTTCAGCCGCTATAATGGCCGCATACTTACTAATAGAGAACTTATCTGACGACATTATTTTGTTTGCTTAAACAACCATTCTCTTACCGGGGTGAGCTTATAGGCGTAATCAAAAGAATACATGTGTTCGCTACCTTTACCGTCAATCGGCAGAACTGATCCGGATGTGAAGTTGATTATATTTATCGGGGCACCCTTTTCCAGTAATGCTTCAGCAATTGAATCCTGCTCGGATTGTGGCAGACGGGCACTCCATCTTCCAAATTCATATCTTATATTCTCCCGTTCAGCTACCTTTTCAAGAGTTTCGGCGCAGATTAATGATTTTGTGCCTTCTCCTGCGGTTATATAGGTGAACTTATGTTTGACAAGTTCATCAAATTTACTTGTATCCCAGTGCGAATCAACGAAAACCGATGCGGCAAACAGATTGGGATATGTAATGTTGTAATACATTGAAATCATGCCTCCCATTGACTGTCCTGTGGTATATAGCCTGTCGGCATCTACATTATTTCGATTCACGATATCATGAAGCATCCTTATAACGATGTCAACTTCATCGGTATGTTCATATTTGTCGTTTACGGCTACACCTGAAAATTGTGGGACAAGAACATAACAGGGATGCACCTCCTGCCATTCATTTGTCGCCCAGACCAAGGCACCGTATCCCTGCGTTAACGGTGCTTCATAGCTCTCGCCCGGTGTGCTTGCATCTGCGATAAACAGCACAAGGGGATACTTCTTGTTCGCTTCCGGGTTCTTTGGCGAATACAGATTATACTTCATGTTTTTTCCGGTGGAGTCGCTGAACACAAACTGCTTGAACTCCGGAACCTCGGCTTTTATCATTGCCTGCAATAAAGTATCGCCACTTTTATCTATTGCAGGACCACGTCCCGGAGAGCCAAGCTGTGGACCTCCTCCTCGTTGACCTTTTTGCTGCTTGGCATCCACCACATCATTGTTTTCTGCATTTGTATATGCAGAGCGCGTTTGACAAGACGCTATAGCCGGTACCACGACACACGCCAATAATAGAATTGAGAATATTTTATGTTTCATACAATCTGAATTTAGACTTTTCACATAATAATATAAGATTATTTCGGGTGCTAAAGTTTATGAATAATGGGCGAAATACCACTGATTAGTGGCGAAAGGACACTTCCACGCATCATCACAACTATTCAGATTACATGACCTGTTATGATTTTGTCGTCAGGCACTTAGCGGAGGGTATTTTTTGCATGTTTTTTATAATTGATGGTGGGGATTATGCGCTCCGCCTACCCCCGATTGAATATATTGGGCGACTATCTGTGTCGTGCCATATTTGTTTCCATTGCGAATCTGGACACTTGCTCCTGTCGAAGCATCCACATCTGCCGGATAGTCTGTATTTCCCCAGCGGCTAAAATATGCTATCAGGATTTTTCCACTACCGGAAGATTCCGGATTGTCAGGATTATTATCATCTTCGTCTCCATCACCTTCTCCGTCACCTTCATCCGAATTGTCGGGCTGTGATGGAATCTCCTGTTCAGGCTCATTATAGTCTTCTCCACACCCCATAAAAGTAAGTGACGGGAAGAGTAACAGCAGGGCAATACAAAGGCGTCTCATCTTCGGATTTGTATCTTGCGGGTTAGTGAACGAGTGTTGTTTTTCGCTTGAGCTATATATATTCCGGGAGAAAGTGAGGATGTGCTGACTTGATTACCGGATGTTTCCATCACCATATTTCCGGACATATCATAAAGCGACAGCTTATTTATTTCGCCGGCCACTCTTATTCCGTCATGTGTGGCTATAATCTCAAAATCATTGTCGGACGCAATGGAAGCAATGGCCGAGGTTAGCTCATTGTAATGTATGTCGTCAAGCCAATCAGAAATAAGCGATGCAGCATTGGAAGTTTGTGAAGACCGAATCCACAGGTTAGGTTCAAGGAATTTGCCGTCAGGGATGAGCCTCTTGGCGTCAGCCACCACGCCGCTTATGCCGCTGCTGGCACTTGACACTATCACTCCTATGTTCTTTCCCGCCATCTGTGGGCCATAATGGAAAAGGAAAGTCTGGAATGGAGCGGCCATCTGGCTCCACCACAGCGGGCAGGCGATGATTACCATATCGTAGTCGGCCATATTCACTTCTACCGGGTCTATTGCCGGGTATGACGCCGCATCGTTCGGATTATTACGAATTGCATTCAGAAGTTGTGTGCCAAGTGCGTAATTGTTCGCAGCATAGTCAAGACCTTTCTCCGCCGGTTCAATCTCGATCACATCGACATCAATCTGTGACTTCAAGGCTGTCACGATGCGCTCCACGTTGTTGGTGTAGCTGTAATAGGCCACGAGGTTTTTGGCTTGCATGGCAACTGCACTCAGCAATGCCGCCATTACAATCGTCAGTTTTTTCATCGGTATATCTGTTTATTTTAGTTTGTTATATTCCTCATCTGTTACAGGTTCAAGCCATTCGTTAGAGACGTTTTCGCCTACATTGGCATTATATGTGAGATGCTGCATCCAGCTGTTGCGGGCTGCTCCGTGCCAGTGCTTCACGCCTTCAGGAATAACCACCGTAACACCCGGTTTCAACTCCACGGGTTCCTTACCTTCTTCCTGATACCAGCCTCGGCCTGCCACACAGATAAGCACCTGATTGGCATTGTGATGGACGTGCCAGTTGTTGCGGCATCCCGGTTCAAAGGTGACATTCACCGGCGCACCGGATTCTGAAGCCATTGGGGCAAGATAGCTGTTGCCAATGAAATACTTGGCGTAGCCTGTATTTGGCTCACCTATGGGATAAGGCGTTGACATCTGGAATTCCTCGCGGGTCTGAATATCCGTAGGCCACACCTCCTTTGCCATGCGGAAGACCGCCCATGCTTTGGGCCAGCCCACATAAAAGGCTGCATGGGTAATCGCCTCGGACATCTCCTCGCGTGTCACGCCATTAGCTTTTGCGTTCTGAAGATGATAGGTCAGAGATGAGTCAGTGATGCCCGATGCCATCAGCGAGAGTACGGTGATAATCGAGCGGTCGTGAAGCGAAAGCTCATCCTGACGGTTCCACACCTCTCCAAAGAGAATGTCATCGTTTGCGCGGGCAAATTCCGGCGCAAACTCAGCAAGCGCGTCGCGCCCGGCTGTCTGGGTAATATGTTTTCGATTCGGTTGCTGTGCCATAACACTAAGAGTTAATATGCCTGATAGGAAAAGTGTAATTGTTTTTTTCATATTTGTTTGATTGTTTTTTCACGATGCAAAGTTAGTCAGGTTTTGCTGAATTGATTTTGTTGTTTGGCTCAAACTGCTTTGTTGAAAGGCTCATATTGTTTTCAGTTCAATGCCGGGAGTATTTCGTCGGCTACTCTTACCCAATTCATTGGGTTGGCCTTTGTGTTATTTACCATGTCAAGCAAACTCATCGGATTACGGGAAAAGAACTGCTCATATCGCTGCCACCGCTTTCCAAAAACCGCGACGGCTTATTTCCTTGTTCTCAATCATCACTATAGGTTTATTTTTCGTCTATTTTTCTGATTATCTTTGCCGGATTACCAGCTACAATGGTCATGGGCGGAACATCGCGGGTAACCACGCTACCGGCACCGACCACAGCATTCTCTCCGACAGTCACACCCGGAAGAATTGTAGCCCCGGCTCCAATCCATGCCTTGCGGCATATCCTTACAGGTTTACAGGTTATTATATTGCGTTGATTGAGGTCGTGATTGTTGGATATCAGTTGCACATTGGCAGCTACCAGCACCTCATCTTCCAGAGTGATTCCTCCGACCAACATCATCAGGCTTCCCCGCATCACAATCACATTACGGCCAATGTGTACGTTGTGCGGACGCACTGCCGTCAGCAGTGTATTTATGCGACTTCCATCGCCCATATCGGGAAATATCTCATGCACAAGCGCATCGTATTCTTCTGTCATAGGCATGGTGTTGTTCAGCTTGAAAATCAGTTGTGCCTACTGCTTTGCCAATGCTAATTCCTCGGTAGTCTGGTTGGCACAGTCTATTCGTATTTCCTCCATATCAACAAACGGTCACGGCTGTCGGAGCCATTCCATATTTCTCCTTGAATACTTTTGAAAAATGCGATAGATTCTTGAAACCCACCTGATAGCAAACATCGGTGATGTTTGCTGTGCCACGGCATATAAGGTCGTAGGCGGCTTCGAGCCTGCGGTTTATTATCCACTTCAGTGGTGGCAGTTCGCTGACCTTTTTGAAATCCCGCTTGAACGATGCAAGACTGCGACCTGTGTAACTTGCCATTTCCTCCATTGAAAGCTCGTGCATATAGTTTTCGTTCATAAACTCAATCAGGTCAATTTTCCACGGGTCGGTGAAGTCAAATAGCGAAGCATACAGATTTGCATCAGTGTTGAGCAGCACATAAAGCCCCTCTGTCATTTTGAGTTGCAACACGGCATCCGACGGCTTGCTTCCCGACTCAAAATACGGCAGGATTGATTCAAAAAGGCTACGTATATCCGGACGGTTGGCAGGGAGCACCGTCAGACTCTTTTTTGAACGGCGAGCGTCAAGGGGAATGGAATTCTTTGCAAGTGATGAGTAGTACTCCCTCAGAAACTTACGGTTGAATTTCAACACTACTGAATGATATGGCACACCCTCCTTCACTCTCTTCTGAAGCAGCATCCTGTGGTCGCGACGCATAAATGCACATCCTCCCGGACGCAATATTGTTTTCTTACCGTTGTCCGTTATCTCAAGCTCTCCGGACACGAGATATATCAGTGTGTGCTCCGCATTGGCGTGCGAACACTCCCGATTGTCAGTGAAATAACTGGCAATGAATACATTTGAGTAATCAAGCACTTTCAGTTCTTCCATAATTATTACAGTGTAGGATTATGGGTGCAAATTTAGTAAAAAATTTATGGTATGACTTTGTTTTAAGGCTCATTTTATTATTCTGTAAGGCTCAAAACAGCAAAACTTCACACCACACAATTTATTTATATGATATGAAGTGACGGTCGAGGGCGATTTGCGGAACTTAATGATGATGTTCTGTTTGGGGAGGTCTGGAACAGAACCGAACAACTCTCGCTCCGTGACCGCAGCATTGTCACAGTCACTGCTTTGGTCAGCTCCGGTATCCTTGACTCATCACTGGCGCACCATCTTCAGAATGCTAAAAAATATGGCGTTACACGAACAGAAATCGCGGAAATTCTCACGCAGACAGCATTCTATGCAGGTTGGCCAAAGGCTTGGTCCGCGATGAAAATGGCAAAAGATATATGGAGTGATGAATCAAGTGCCACAGACGCGAAAGCTAAATTCGAGAGCGAACTGATATTTCCTATCGGAGAGCCTAACACAGCGTATGCCAAATATTTCAGTGGCAACAGTTATCGCTACCCGTTTCAAAAGAAATCAGACTGACAAATATCACATTTGAACCGGGATGCCGCAATAACTGGCACATCCATCATGCCACAAAAGGTGGTGGACAGCTCCTTGTATGTGTTTCTGAAGCCTATCGTAAGGAAGGAACTTGAAAGTAGAAAAGGCTTTCCGTCAGGAAGCGGAAAACCTTTCCGACATACACCGCCTCACCACTCCTACCACCACTATTTCCGCACGGAAAAGATTTCTTGTGCCTTGGATAGACGAGTGTTAGGCACAGCTGAGGGGAGGATAGTAATTTTATTTTCGACCTATTGGATTATAGTATTGCGACCAATCTTCATTAAGACGGTGAAATCCTTGCTCACTATTATCCATTATCAGTATGCGGGCACCTGTATTGCGGACAAATGATCCCGCATTTTTATACATATCCCGCTCAAATTTTTTCCAGTCCTCTTTCTTCATCTTCTTACGACTCCAATCGTATCTGATGATTGACTGAGGTTTCTGAGTAAGTCCGACAGCCTCAAATATAAAATTATTTTCTGTGTCAACCGCTTTCAACACAAGTCCTTTTACACCGTTAAGTTTCCAAGGTCCATACGGTATAGGGATGTCATTAGTGTAATATACTTTCCAATCTCGACCTTCATAATTGCATATTGCCACATGGCAATGGTAGCCCATTATGGTATCAACGTCTTCCGGCATATATGTCCATTTCGGTATATCCGTACTTTCACTGTATTCTATGACCTGAGAGGTATATGGCAGACGATTCGTGACTGTGGTCAGTGAATCCGAATGATTGATCAGGACGTCAAAACCTATGTAATTCTCAGGGATTGTTGAGAACTGCATGTTTGTCTTTAGTTCTTTGGTGTTCCGGGTATCAAGTGCTCTGAGATCCCGGCTAAAGAAAGCGTTGTAGTGTCTTCCCATCTGCAAGTCCATGATGTCATTGAAGCTTAATGAATCGTCTTTTTCAGAATTGCGATACTTGAGTAGATATGACACATTGAGATAGCAGGTATCTAATGTCTCATACTTATCCGTATCCTCATGAGCGAGGGTAAACGTGGGTGAATCCATCGCATACGACACAGACACTTGTGCCGAAATGTCAAAAATGTCAAGACACCCAGTAAGCATCAAAATAGATGCCAAGAATTTGATTGGTCTTTTCATTGTTGTTTATTATTTATGTGAGTCTTATTCTGATACCAAACATTATTGTGCGCCCCCTCAAGCGGTATTCACTTGAATATCTGACAATACCATTATCGCTAAACCTACGGAACACATTGTTATCCATAAGATTGCTACATTGTAGCGACAATATGACATTACCAAACGTATATTCAATATTGAAGTTCAAGAATGTATTATTTTGATAGGAGGAGGAATAGTTATTGTGATAGAACATTACGGAAGGTGACAGGCTCAATTGTTTGTATGGCCACACTATAAGAGATGTGGAATTTGCGAACGTATGCTTTGTTCCATCGTTGGGCTGTCGGTCGGTATAACTTTTTGAGAGAGTTAGCTCGTTTGAGGTATCAAACGAAAGCCACCGTGTGAATGATGCGTTATATGAAATCCTTGCTCTAAGGTATTTGCTGCGTCCTTCACGCAATCTATCGCCAATATAATATTCGCTGTCATTCAGCCCTATGCTAAACGATTCGCTTATCTTGGAATTCCATCGGAAAAAACCTTTAGATAATGTCTGGTCAAACTGCCATATACGGCTATCCGTGGAAAACGGGAGTCTGATATAACTTATAACCCCATCCGTAATATCATATCCTGAAGCATTACCCTGCCGAGACTGTGCGTATGTAAAGGTCACACTCCCAAACAACATATCCAGCACACTCCTATAGCTTGCGTTAATCGCAGATTTCAAAGACCGGTTCATTACAGCTTCCTCATGCCCGGGATTGGATATCGAGGTACGATAGTCAACAAGATGTTTTTGCGCCATTAGGGATAATGCCGTAGGCATTGACTCTTCGCCTATTGCAGTCAACGAGAAGGAAAATTTGTCAGACAGCTTGTATGTCATATTAGAATACGGACGTATGGATAAGAATGTTTTATCATAGCTCCACAACCCTTCTTCGGAATTGTAATGACAAAATCCGACAGGGACATACACAAGCCATTGAAAACGCTGTCCGTAATGCCACAAGACTTTTGGTGTGACTCTTGCTCCGATTTGCCATGTCGTGATACTTCCCGGAGTAGAGCCGTGCTCAATGTTAAGAGCCGTTACAGCCTGTTGGTAAGCTGCATCAAACTCTCCGTTTAGATTGAACATAAAGTGAGGAATGGCTATGGCGATAATGGAGGCTGCTCCATCTGATAAAAAATTACGCTGTTTTATCCTCTGAGCCATTTCTACAGTCGGGAGATGTAAAAAACCTTCCCTATCACTATAATTCAAATGTAATGACGCATCCGCGACACCTCCATTACGCTTTTTATAGTTTATTTTCAATATGTCATCTATACTGACTGTGTGAGCAGAAAACTTTTGAAGGATAAGGTCATTAATCAGACCGTTCCCTTTTGGGAAAGACGCATGTGCTGATAATGTGTTTTTTAGGTAGGTCTTTTTTCCGTTAAGTTTATATACTGTGTGGGTTCCCACAAAATGTTGATGAATATCAGCCGAATTTGATTCATTTACAATGTATCTTGACAAACTATCGGCAAGATAAGTCGTTTCATCATTCGACTCCCGTTTCTCCTTGTCATATAGATAATTTAAGTTGAATGTCAATGTTTTGTCCTCATTCAGTTTAATCAATTGATTGACGGAAAGACTATGAGATAAATTATCATAAGCATACTTGTCGGATAACGACGGCTTTTCAGGATAGAGTATTCCTGTTCCGTAAGACGAGGTAAATGTTGAGGGAGCATTAATCTCAGGTCGCAGATCCACACCGATATTGTTTGTCTTATATACTGATATGTTTTGCGATTTTTTCCTGAAATTCAGAAGTGTCGCAGCACCATCCCACGATACGTTTGGTTGACTTCCTAATGCTCCGTTTAGAGTGGAAGACCATATTCCTTTGGCACTTTGTTTAAGTCTTATATTCATAGCAGGCGCAGACCCACGTTTTACACCCTGAAGCATCTTGACATCCTGATGATCCTCCATAATCTGCACGATGCCTATGTCATGTGCGTCTATGTTTTTGGTCGCCACGCTATAGTTGGAACCAAGCATATCCAACCCTTCGATATAAAATTCGTTAATCCATTGTCCGTTATATAAAATCTGTCCATCGGCTTTAATCTCGATACCCGGCATTTTACGAAGTAAATCTTCCAATGTCTTGTCATTTTTGCTTATGTAAGACGATGCAGCATAGGATATAGTATCACCGGATTGTCTTATTTTCTTGGCAGTGACAACGACTTCTTGCAGTTCAAGAGTCCTGATCAATGAATCAAGTCGCTCGTCTGCTTGCTGCGCCATACCCGGCACAGCAAACAAGAACAATAACAGGGATAATATGAATAAACGGAGGGACATATTTTAGAAAATTATTGTGCAATACGGAATGTTATAGGTATGGATACTGCGCTTGCGACAGGTTTTCCATCCACGAATCCCGGCACCCATGCCTTGTTTAAAGAGCTTTTAATGGCACGTATAGCCTCGTTGTCAAATTCTTCATAACCGGATGATCTTACTATTTTGAAATCTGACATTGAACCGTTGGCATTTACAGTAAATCCTATTCTTGCAACTCCGCTTGCCCCCTTATCCAGTAAATTCTGAGGATATTTTATTTCCCATACTATTGCTCTCATCATTGCCCCTTCTCCACCGGGATATTCAGGCATTGTTTCAATAGTTTCTTTTAAGGTTATATTTTGTGTCGGCACAATCGGTGTTTGCGCAAAAGGAATTTTAGGGAACAACGCAGCCATAACAATTACCGGAATAAGTATCAGATAATTCAATTTTGATGAATACCTCTTGCGCTTACCCATCATCTTTATCCGGGCATTAAGGCTACCGGAACTGAAAGTATTTGCCAGAAAATAGTTTTGTTTCTCAATAATCCTGTTCAATATTAACAACTCATAGTCATAACGGGAGAAACCTTCTCTCAAGACACCTTCATCCGCTTGATATTCATGAAGAGTACGCAAACTTCGGAACATAAGCCAAGACGCAGGATTCCACCATTGCAAAATAAGCACAATTTGCCCTAATATCAAATCAAAAGAATGACCGTAGAGCACGTGTTTTGACTCATGCGCGAGTATGGCATCATTAGTGGCATCGTTTTCATTGACTACGACATACTTCCAAAAATTAAATGGAGTGTTTTTGAGGTTAGGACTGACTGCCAAAATATAACCCTCACGTTCCTCTTTATTGGTATTTTTAATAATTCGTATTATCTTATACCAACCGATAATAAGAAAAAATGTTACAACAAGACATCCAATCAGATAAATCATCCCTAATATATAGCCCAATTGCACCCTACTTGAAATCGGATTGTTGGAGACTTCAATTTTACCCACCTCTATATTACCGCCCAGTAAAACTATATCCGCAGGTATAAAGGATACGATGGGGACAAATGGAAGAATGGCTGCAAAAGCATATATTGACAGTAGAACGACACGACTTATCTTGAAATTCGTATTGCGTGAGAGTGCGAATTGATAACCCGCCCATAAAATCAGTATAATCAATCCTGCATTTATTGAATAATTTAATAAGAACTGAATCATGATTCATTCTCCTTTCTTTGTCGTTCTATCTCATCAAATAATTTATTCATCTCGTCCTTTGAAATCTTTTCATTGCCGACAAGAGTTGAAACCAGATTCAGGAAAGATCCCCCGAAGAAGCGGTTTACCAGACTCTTTAGAGATTGTGATTGGTAATCGGCAAGCTCACGGATGGGATAATAGCGATTGCAATTGCCAATATATTCATGAGCAAGCCAACCTTTAGACTCCAGTCCCCGCACAAATGTGGCGATAGTACTGAAATTGGGCCTTGGCTCCCCTTCCTTCACCAACCGGTCGATTATCTCCCGGATAAACAAAGGACCGTCATGATTCCATAACACGCTCATTATCTCTTCTTCTCTTTCTGAAAGTTTCTTCATATAAACATAATTTTTAGATTATGCCGCAAAGGTAATACTATTTTTTTAAACATACAATTAAAAAATTAACTATACTATGATTTTTTTGAATATATAATTATTTTTATAACGAAACAAGGTGATCAACAATAGATGTTGACCACCTTATCAAATAAAAAAGATATGAATTCCAAGTAGAAGTGCTAACTTAAGTTAGAATCTACATTTAGGAATTATTTACATTTGCGTTATTTCAAGTTTTTGTCAAGGAAACTGATGACCGTGTCCCATGGGATCATGTTGTGGTCCGCGCCGCCGTCATAGAGGTCGCAATGTGTGGCATCAGGTACAATCACAAGCTGTTTGTTGTCACCCTTCAATAGTTTGAAGGCATCCTCTCCGAAGTAGCGTGAGTGAGCCTTCTCTCCATGCATGATCATTACGGGAGATTCAATCTCGCCTGCGTATGCAAGTATGGGCGTGTTGATCCATGACAGTGCAGAAGTCGTGTTCCATCCGCCGTTGGAGTTGAGAGAATTTACAGAGTATCCGCGATCAGTCTTGTAATAATCCCAATAATCACGAAAGAACTGCGGGGCATCATCCCCGGGACGGTCATCAGGCAGACCTCCGGCAAGGGCATACTTTCCGGAAGTGAAGTCCTTTATCCGTTGCGCGTTCATAGCCTCACGCTTCGACTTGCGTGCCTCCTCCGAATCCTCTGCATCGAAATATCCATTGGCATTTACCCTGTGCATATCATACATTGTCACAGGCATAGTCGCCTTTATGCGGGTGTCGCTTGCAGCCGCATTCAATGCAATACCACCCCACCCACATATCCCGACAATACCAATCCTTGTAGGGTCAACATCATCTCTGGTCATCAGGTAATCCACAGCCGCAGAGAAATCCTCTGTGTTGATATCAGGGGAAGACACATAGCGGGGTTCCCCACTGCTTTCCCCGGTAAACGAAGGGTCAAACGCCATAGTGACAAAACCTTGTGATGCAAGATGGTTTGCCCAATAGCCGGAAGCCTGCTCCTTGACTGCGCCGAAAGGTCCGCAGACAGCTACCGCATGCGTCCTCTCTCCGGCTTTCAGCGACGTGGGGATATACATATCACCCGTCAGCTCTATGCCAAAACGGTTCTTGAAATGCACTTTCTCCCGACGTACATTTTCTGCCGGAGTAAATGTGAGTTTTAACTGTTCCATATTCTCTTCTGTTTTATTGTTTGAATCATTCTGCCTTACTCCGCATGACGTTAGAATCGCCAATGCCATAGCTCCAATTATTAGTTTATTCATATTGCAGGTCGTTGAATTTGGTAAATACCTCTATTATATATTCGCATAATGCTCTGACGGGGTATGTCCGAATTTATGCTTGAAAGCAGAAAGGAAATGCGTCCTGTTTCTGAATCCGCTCGCGATATATACGCTTGAGGGCTTGCCTCGCCCTTCAGAAAGGAGTTGCGCGGCATATTCAAGTCTTCTGTTTATGAGCCATTTTTGAGGCGTTGTGTCGGACACCTTGGAAAAATCCCTCTTGAATGTCGCAAGACTGCGCCCCGTATATGAGGCCATCTCCTCCATTGTCAGATCTTGGGTGAAATTCCCTTCAAGAAACTCAAGGATATCTATCTTCCATGGGTCCTGAAAATCAAAAAGGGTGGCATGGAGTCTTACGTCTGCCAACAAGATAGCCCCAATAGTCTCATCTATCTTTGAGGCAAGCATTCTTTCGCTTGGCATAACGGCTTCATCCGCGTATGGCACGAGAGAATGGAAAAGGCTTTTCAGTTCCATTGTAGACGGCAATATCGTGGCTGCCCCGGCAATCGGGGTCAATCTGCCGCGTCTTATCCGCTCCAACTCATTTACATTCCTGTAGGCATACCCCTTTAATACATTCCTACCGAGTGTAACAGCTATGCTTCTATAGGGTGTATCACCGTCAGATAATTTGGCGATGGATGCGTTGCAGTCTCTCCTTATAAATATCACATCACCGGGACCTGCCGTAATTACCTCCCCATCGCGTTCGACCCTGAGATGACCACTGCGTATCCACATCAGCACATGACGTGGCACCCTATGTTCGCAATAGCAATCATGATCCACTATGCTGAACCATAATGTCTCTTCATAATTATTGATCAGTATAGATTGCATACCAATACCTTTTGATTTTCATATCCGACGAGAGAGAAACGCAATCCTCATCGCCATTTTATACTGCAAAATTACACTCTTTTCATCAAACGGATGTCGTTCTAAGGCTCAAATATTGTCGTCAGGAAGTCATAATTGCAAAATAAAGTGATATAAATCTGGGTTATAGTTTATGTGTTATGGTTTATAATAACGGGAAACAATCCTCCGTTAATTAGCAAACGCTATACTATATGAACCGTACATTTTGCATTATTGCAGCCATAGCTCTGATTATAACAGGGATACGGAATTGGAGAAATTTCTTCGTACTGCGCTCCAAAGGGAATTATCTGTGGGCAAATAGTTCCGGAGACCCCGTATGGGGGACTATTGCCCTAATTCTTGGAATTGCATCACTGATTCTCAATATCATATCTTGACCATCCATCGATAAAGAGGGATGATCATGCGGGAATGAAAGAGTTTGACATTTTCTTTGGAAGGAAATTTGGTCATATTCCGGAAAAACTGTAAATTTGCCCATTATGGAAAAATCTGCACCAATAAATATAAATAGCGTTTCCATAGAGAATTTCAAATCAGTGAAATCCGTAACGCTTTCTGACTGTCGGCGAATAAATGTGCTGATAGGCAGACCAAATGTCGGCAAGAGTAATCTGTTGGAAGCTCTTGCCTTATTTGACGTGCCTTATATGGTAAACTCATCGAATAAATCATTGAAAAGCCTTGTTCGTATTGAGAATATAGCCGACTTATTTCATAATGGCGTATCGGGAGCGGCCATCAGAATAACAGCTGATGAGAATACTCTGATGCTTAGCCGCAGTGCGAACAACGGTTTGACTATTGACATAGCATCACATGGGGATGTATCAAAATACACATTTACTCCATCATTAAATCTTTCCACAAAGAAAGACCCTATAGCATTACCGGAGATTCTTACATATTTTTTTCCGAAGCATTTTATGGCAGAATCATCAAATGCCAATTTCCTTCTTCCGCCTTCAGGAAACAATCTGATGGAAACCGTAGCCAATCTACCTGATTTGAAAACCGGGCTCGCAGAATTATTCCACGGATATGGTTTAAAAATGATGTTTGATTCCGGTTCGCAGCAGATAAAAGCCATGAGAGAGAACGGACTTGATATGTTTCTTATTCCATATAATTCTCTTGCGGATTCATTGCAACGATTGATTTTTTATAAATCTGCTATTGAAAGCAATCATAATAAGGTGCTATGCTTTGAGGAACCGGAAGCTCATACCTTTCCTCCATATATATCCAATGTCATCAATGACATAATTGCCTGTAAAGATAACCAATACTTCATTACGACACATAGTCCATACGTTATGAGTTCGTTGTTGGAGAGTGCCGGCGATGATTTAGCGGTATTTGTAGTTGATATGGAAAATAATGCCACAGTTGCACATCGTCTTTCTGAACAACAACTTCAGGATGCATACGATAACGGCATGGACATGTTCTATAATATTGAAGCATACCTTGGCAAATGAATCAACGGACTGACTATATAATCCCTGAATGTTATGTAGATACCAATCTTGTAGAAACATTGGTATGTACATACGGTTGCAATCATCAGAAAGGTTGTAATCAAGTTGCAAAAGTTATGCAAGAGAAATTTGCCGACAGATTCGCAGTCGGAATAATTGATGCAGATAAGAGAAAACCCGGCTATCTTAAAGAATTTAATGAGATAGCTTCAAGTGATCATCTTAAATTGTTCCGACACTCTAATCGTCAGCATTTCTTAATCCTTGTTCATCCGGCTATTGACGGTTTCATACTTTCATGTGCAAAAGTCGGCAATGTGAATATGGCAGATTACGGATTATCACCTATTCTAAAGGATTTCACTATTCAAACAAAGAATGTATTGTCAAATAAAGACATTCGATTCAAAAGATTGTTTAAGGCAATGGAGCACGTCGCAGAAATAAGAATAATGAAATCCATTATATCTTATCTGGTCAGTGCTACATATAATGCCTCAAACACTGAACTTATAAAAATTTTTCAAGCGCCATAGACTTGAATACATGACGAGATTGATGCCTGATTATTGGAAACGGAGTGTGTAGAAGTCACACAACGACACATCCTTCTTGTCTGACTCAAACCTGAAATATACCGGCATCTTACCTTTCAATCTGTCGGAGTTGCTTACAGTTATGGATTTCATCGTCATAACGTCAGGTTCGTCTGCATGAAGATTGACCTTGCCAAGTTCCACTTGTCGGTCAGACTCATACGGGTCTCCGGCATACACCGTAATCGTACCCTCTCCCCCTTTCGGCGCGAGTTCGAGCCATAAAGTGAGGTCTGACGGAGCATTATCAAAATTGAAATATTTATATCCTACAATCGAACCGTCAACATTGTTGACAACAGGCGTCAGCCGCATGTCGGAACCTTCCGGCAACTTATACGGATCGCCATCCATCCTTGCAGCAGAGATATATGATCCGGAGAAGATATGGTTCGGAAATTTGAGTTCCACACCCTTCGGTCCGGTGAAATGACTCGCTATCGCAGCCGGATAAGTCTTCGAAATCTTCAATCCGTCAGTCTCAAATCCCAATGAATTGTATTCCCCCTCTGATATCAGCACCTTTCCTCCATGTCCTTTCTCGACAGATACCGTGATGGGAGCTACCATTGCTTGACGACTAAATTCATCCGTACCGGTCTGACGATGATAAAATACCCACCACTGACCGTTGATTTCGCAGATACTACCATGGGTATTCCCATGCGGGTCAGCAGTGGCGACGACTGTCCCGTCAGAAAGAGTATGTCTTCCACGTCCATCGATTATAGTTCCGCCGTAAGTGAACGGATCCAACGGATTGTCACTATATGCGTATGCAAGAGTATAATTTGTCTTATGCAGACCAAATTCGCCATCCTCCGTCATACGGCTGAAGATAAATACGTATTTATCCTCGATCTTACGCATTGAAGAGGCTTCAAAGAAACGGAAAACGCCATCCTCCTTATGGCTGTTGACCATATTTTTCACTATTTTCTTACCGGGTTTGACGGTTGCCATTGTCTTCGGGTCAAGTTCCGCAGCATTGGATTCTTCGAATCCCCAATAACCATACACACGACCGTCATCATCAACAAATACGGCAGGATCAAAACCGAGCACACCATCCGTCACCGTAGGATTCTCCTTGCTCCAGTTTGTCACTGTAAACGGGCCATCCGGACGATCCGACTTGGCGACAAGTCCGTTGCGACCGCCAGCCTGAACATTAGGATAAAGATAGTATGTCTTTTTACCATTCGGCTCAACCACAAGAGCCACGTCTGGAGCATACAATATATCCCCCTTCCCCTCCTGATTGAGAAGATTGCCATTTGCATCCCGCACATTCTCAAATATCACGCCATCAAACCGCCAGTCATTGAGATTATCCACCGGTGCAGACCACACCACCTGATTACGTCCGCAATACGTCGATACCTCCGTATCATGCGATCCGTAGATATACACCCTGTACTTCCCCGGATTATCCGGATCCTCCCATACGTATGGTTCCCCGTCAGGAATATATTCCCAAAGAGGCAGATAAGGATTGATGGCATTCATCCCGAAAGAAACCGCCAATAGGCTCACCGGCATTAATAAGTCGCGTAAGATTTTCATAATAAGATAATTTATTACATCAAAAAAACATGAGTATACCAATTAATAATGTGTCATCAGTTCCATGACGCATTATCAGCACAAAGATAACACTTTTGACATAAATATCATAATACATCCCGATTTTTATGCCAATAGATAAAAATGAACTAACTTTGCAATGAATTTCAGAAAAAGAACCATTGAAATTTTTTATCAAAACTACTCATTAACGAACTATTCATAAAAGGAGAATAACCGAATTATGAAAGATAGAAAACTTGATAGAGACAGGATTGATTTCGCGAACGATAAGATTGGTCCGCTATTCAGGGCATTGTTCTTCCCCACACTCATCGGAATGATTTTCAACTCCGCACTTACAGTGATTGACGGAATCTTCGTCGGTCAGGGTGTCGGGGCAAACGGCATAGCAGCCGTAAATATTGTCGCTCCGATATATATGATTGCCACAGGTATCGGACTCATGTTCGGTATCGGTTCGTCGGTAGTGGCAAGCATACGTCTTTCCGAGAATAATGACAAAGCTGCCCGGATCATCATGACACAGGCATTCACAGTAGGATTGGTAATAATAAGCCTTATCTGCTTCGGTGCCTTATTATGCCCGCATCCCTTCCTTAAACTTCTCGGCTGTACACCGATGCTTGAGTCAAATGCCACCGACTACCTGCTGTGGATACTGCCCGGACTATTCTTCCTGTTCATACAATGCGTCGGCATGATGCTGATACGTCTTGACGGTTCCCCAAAATACGCCATGACGGTGCAGATTGTCGGTGCGGTCATCAACATCGCGCTCGACTGGTATATGATATTCCCTCTTGGGCTGGGCGTGAAAGGCGCGGCAATAGCCACGTCAATAGCCTGTATCATCGCCGGACTCATGGTGCTGGCATATTTCGTATGGTTTCCCGACAGACTCCGTTTCTACCGCATAAAGACATCCGTGACAGCCATTCTGCTGACGTTACGCAACACGCTATACATCATGCGTCTCGGCTTCGCCACATTCCTGACAGAGTTTGCAATGAGCATCATGATGCTCACAGGTAACTACATGTTTATATCCATGCTTGGAGAGGATGGTGTGGCAGCATTCGCCATTGCCTGCTACCTCTTCCCCATCGTCTTCTCCATCAGTAATGCCGTTGCCCAATCCGCACAACCGATAATCAGCTATAATTACGGTGCACATCTCACAGGGCGCGTGAACCGCACACTGAAGGTGTCATTATTCACGGCAGTATTATGTGGAATAATTGTGATGGTAGGGTTATGGGGCGGAAAAGACTGGATCGTAAGGATGTTTCTCTCACCGGAAGAGCCTGCCTATTCAATGGCTACGTCAGGTCTTCCGCTATTCTCCATCTGCGCAATATTCTTCGCCGTCAACATCGCTTTCATCGGTTACTACCAAAGCATTGAGAAAGCATTATTATCCACCATCTACACCATGTTGCGGGGCATAATATTCCTTGTGCCCAGTTTCATACTGCTCCCTCAGCTGACAGGCGTAGCCGGTCTGTGGCTTGCAATCCCATGCGCCGAAGTGCTCACCAGCATCATGATAATAACCCGCTATACCATCTCACAAAAAGCAAACGACCTGTCAACATCTCGTTTAAACCAACAATAATCCCCTCCATCAGACATGGCTGGGGAAGATACAAGTTGTGAATCACATCAGTCTTTTCAATTGAAGTTGAGACAACTTCAATTGAAAAGACTTTGCTTAAAAATCAATTCCGATGCGGAATGTAAAGAAAGCATCCGCGTAATGTTTTCTTCCTAAATCAACGATTTCAAAATGAGGGTTATCTGGATACGTTCCTTGCACTAAATCAAGCCTGTACACATCTGATGTACGTCCCCTCAAAGTCAAACCGATGCCTAAATTAAGCCCTACTTTACGTCCCCAATCAAATCGATGTCCGATTGTGGGAGAGAAATAAACCCCTCCTCCATCAGTTAGGTTATATCCGATTCTTAAATCTCCAAAAGGTCTGAATTTACCGAAACTGTGGTCATAACGAAAATCAAAGAATACGGGCAAAGTACATTCAAGCGAAGGCGCACCAAAAGCAAACAAAAGACCTGCCCCGACAAATACATTTTTATTTATTTGATAGCCGTGAGCAGTTGAGCATCCAAATATCCATTGAAAATCATTCTTATCCTCACCTACGGAATGATCAAAATATGGCATTGACCCTAAAGAATTATCCCATTCAAAAAATCCACGATAACCACGTTGTGGTTCACGCGCATATCCGGAGCATAATGACACCAATACCAGTTTTATGGCTAAAGCCCTCTTCATTTTCACTTATTGTTTCGATATTTCGGATTGAAGGAGTTCCGGAGCGTTAGTGGTGATGAAGTCGGCACCTTGACCGATGCACCAACGCATGTCTTCTGCACTATTTACGGTCCAGACATTCACTTTAAGTCCCAGACGATGTGCCTCCTTAAACCATTCCGGATGTTTGCGCATCGTGCCGATATAGTAGTCAAGTCCGGCGGCTCCGGCTTCCTTCAGTTGCTGCGGAGTCATGTCGCCCGACAGATAATATACCGGAGTGCCTTTCGGTGCATACTTTATGAAATTGTGTAGTCCCTCTTTCGAGAATGTGATGTATTCCACTCTATCATTAAGTCCACGGGCATCCACCATAGCCACAATATCCTTCACCACAAGCTCCTCTCTCCTCTTATCATCATGCTCCTTCATCTCAAGGATGATACGGGTATTGAGTTTCCCTGCCCGGTCAAGATAAGAGTGTAATGTCGGGATACGCTCACCATTAGACAATCCTTGCGGCATAACCTCGGAAGCTGCCGACGTCTGTATGCGGACCCCATTGATATTAGGGTCATGATTCACAACCAACACGCCATCGCCCGTCATCCACACATCAAACTCCGAACCATAGCAGCCGATGGAGTCTGCCTTTACAAGAGCACGTATCGAGTTCTGTGCAGACCCGGCAGTCTGCCAATAACCACGATGGGCTATCACCTTGGTTCTCTCCTGCGCATTGACCGCAACCGCCCCAGGCAACAGATTCAACACCGATAAAAAAACTACTGACAGACAATATTTTCTCAGATTCATGACTTTTGATATTTACAGTATATGTTTTAAACAAGCTTAATATCAAAGTAAAATATTAAAGTTAACGTCTTGATTATATGTACATTGACATATTTCATAACTTATAACTTAGATTCTCTACTTGCTTATAACCACAAAGTTATACAAAAAAACGGATTATACAAGACAATATGACTAATAAAAATCAGGAATTACAGTGTATAACTCATTCGTTCTCTACAAAGACACTTTCTTTAATTATATTAAATGCATCCTTGTCTGATATATAGTGACCGCTATTGTCTATGTTAAGATTTTTTGAGTTTAAAAAAGAGAATGCTATGCGTAATCTTGCGTTTTCTTCAAGAAATATATTCTCAATGATTTTCAATTCTTCATGAGAAAATACTGAGTGCAGGTTGCTGTTTTTAGGCAAAAAGTAACTTTTGCCAGCTAAAAAATCATCTAATGCATCAATATGATTGTTGCTCAGGTTGCCGACTACATTTCTTAATTTATCCGACTGTATACTTGAGATACATAATCTATTTGAAATTAATTTAAACAATAGATTACATAGCTTATCGTTGGCTGAATTACTCATCAGGTTAAATATGAAATTATTCTTTAAAACATTGTTTGCTTCTTTAGTGCTATGAATATCATATATACCACTTCCTGATGAATAAAACTTTGATTTAACAGCATTGATATAACATTGAGAATAATTTTCAACGGATCCAAATTCTGAATTAATGAAGTCCTCTAAACTCATCAATTCTCCTTTGTTCTCTATTAAAAAATTCCCATTCTTTAATAATCCTATATATTTTATAGTTCGTGGAGTGACTTTGTGCGTTGGTAATGGATTGAAAACAAATAAGCTATCCTCCTTGCAGATCAATTCATATTGAAACGTGCTTAATTTTGGAGAAACTGAATCAAATTTATAAATCCCATTATCAAGCAAATCATTATACCATAAAAATATATTATTGTCCTCTTTTCGATCCAGGAATAAGGATTCTGAATACTTATCGAACTTAAAGTGAGATATAATTTGCTTTGGAAAATCATCCGGGGTATAGTTGATAATGGGAATCAATTTAAAATCCTGTTCTATGTTTGATACTTCAATTATACTGCCTTTGGAAGGAATACTACAACACAATATACCAATAACGAATCCCACTATATTGAATATAAACAATGTTGGTTTTGTTAAATGATTAACATTAAAATACTTTTTCATCACATTCAATATTTTTAATTTTAGTAGAAAACAAATCGTTAAATTCTCATTGCGCTACTTCTATGGGGATGGCTCCATTACATATTTTTGAAAAAGCGTATATGGTGAACTCTATAGCTTGGTTCTCTCCTGCGCATTGACCGCAACCGCCCCCGGCAACAGATTCAACACCGATAAAAAAACTACTGACAGACAATACTTTTTCAGTTTCATGACTTTTGATATGCTTTATTGATGGTTAAACAACTTCATTAGTTTGATAATCGCAAAATTATACAAAAAATCTGATTTTTCACGCCAAATAAATAAAAAATAGAAAATCACAGTATATTGTGATTTTTGCATCAAATCAGATATTTCATCTGTATTTTATAGTCAAAATCACAATATATTGTGATTTTGACTTGATATTTAATAATTTTATATTATCTTTGCGCATAAATCACGCTATACTGTGATTCTCAAAAAAACATGACATATCAAGAGATCGGAAAAATAATAAAAGACAGAAGAAAATCGTTTGGTATAACCCAACCCACGCTGGCAGCTTTGGCTGGTGTGGGATTGAATACATTAGTAGCCATAGAACGAGGGAATGGTAATCCAAAAATTCTGACTATATTGACAATACTTAATACACTTGGTTTACAAATAAACACCACCCTTAAAGATTAAAAGCGATGAGAAAATGTAAAGTTTACGTAAACGGCATTGAGGCAGGCATTTTAACAGAATTTGACTTTCCTCGAAATTATCAATTCAAATATCACGAGGAGTATCTCAATTCTAAACTCCCCGGTGTGAGCCTTTCCATGCCATTACAAGATAAAGAATACCATTCACCTGTACTGTTCCCTTATTTTTTTAATCTTCTTTCAGAAGGTGAGAATCGTGCCATGCAAGCATCTATTCATCATATTGATAAGGATGATGACTTCGGCATACTTCTTGCAACTGCCAGATACGACACTGTAGGCGCAGTCACAGTAGAACCTATTTATGATTAACGTTATGAACCCACGAGAAATAAACATCTGTCCATCTCTTCTTAGTGAAGGGCATTCCACATATTCTATAGCAGCCTTGAAAGAGTTATTTAATGGAAAAACCGTAAGCCATATTCTAAATTTTGAATCTCCCTCTGGAAATAATAGTCATCTGGCTATAAAAAATGTCGGTCGACTATCACTTTCCGGAGCCCAACCGAAATTTGGACTCGTACTTGGCGACAATGGAGAACTTCGTTATTCTGAAGATAATGAGCAAAGTATGTATATTCTAAAGCCACGCCCTGTTGGCTACCAAATAATCAATCATGATTATTGTGCAGCTAATGAAAATCTCACAATGCAAATAGCATCCCAAATTTATGGGATAGAAACTGCAACAAATGGGATTTGCTTTTTCAAGGATGGACAAATGGCATACATCACTCGTAGGTTTGATGTCTATCCCGGTGGCAAATATGCACAAGAAGATTTTGCTTCATTGATGGGATTAACAAAAGCTAATGGTGGATCCGATTTCAAATACAATAATGGGAGTTATGAAGAATGTGCTGAAATTATTAGAAAATATGTAAAAGCTGCCCCAATAGACATACTTCGATTTTTCAGAATCATACTATTCAATTTCATTACTTTAAATGATGATGCTCATCTTAAGAACTTTAGTCTTATCAGTAACGGTACAGAATATCATCTGTCACCAGCATACGATCTAATAAACACCTCCCTCCAAATATATGAATCAAGAATATTTGCTCTTGACAAAGGTTTATTCAAAGAAGGCATTCACCTTACAGATACAAGGCAAGTGACATCAGATGACTTCGTAGAATTTGGACGAAGGATAGGACTGCCGGCGAAACTCGTAATGCAGGAGATTAAAAGGTTTACCATACCAAACGAGAAAGCAGATGCCATTATAAGACGTTCGTTTCTGTCAGATAATCTTAAACAGTTATATATGTCGGGCTACCACTACCGGCAGTCAATGATTCGTCCAAAAAACATAATATTAAATTAGGAGTCTTACGCTATCAGAGAGTGCCGCCCGTATTATGTTTTGATATTCTGCGACACCCACATGCCGATATCTTGCTTGCTGAGAGCGGCTGCCATGAGATCGGGGAACCGATCAGGGGTGCATGCAAACGTCGGTACGCCCAACTCTGCCAAGAACTCGGCATTACCCTTGTCGTAGGATGGTGCGCCATCATCATTCAATGCCGGCAACACCACAAGCTGAACCCCACTGTTGACTATCGAGACAAACCTCTTGCGCATCTCCTGAACATTGCCCCCCTCATATAGATCCGTCACCAATACCAGCACCGTCTCCTCCGGACGCGTGATCAAGCCTTGACAATAAGTCAACGCCCGCGCAATATCCGTGCCTCCTCCAAGCTGAACTCCAAACAGAAGGTCAACCGGATCCTGCAACTCCTCCGTCAGATCCACCACCGACGTGTCAAACACCACCATCCTCGTACTTACCGACGGGATAGATGCCAAGACCGAACCAAAGATGCCGGAATAAATGACAGACGTACCCATCGAGCCACTCTGGTCAAGACAAAGAATTATATCCTTCAATGCCTTCCGCTTCCTGCCGTAGCCGATGCGCACCTCCGGTATGATCGTCTTATAATCCGGCTGATAATTCTTGAGATTCTTCACAATGGTAGTGTTCCAATCTATCTCATTATATCGGGGATTACGACGACGCGACGAACGGTTGAGCGCACCGCTCACCGCCTGCTGCGTGGGAGCCGACAACTTGCGGAGCAATTCATCAACCACCTGACGCACCACCTGACGTGCCATCTCCTTATTCTTCTCCGGAATCACCCGACTCAACGACATCAATGTAGCCACCAGATGAACGTCAGGCACCACCGTCTGAAGCATCTCCTTCTCTGTCAGTAGAGAAGTGAGATTCAGCCTCTTGACCGCATCCTTCTGAATAATCTGCACGACAGTCTGAGGGAAAAACTCCCTTATGTCGCCAAGCCAACGGCTCACTTTCGGTGCCGACGAACCGAGACCACCCTTCCTGTCGCTGTCGTATATCGCCTCCAGCGAACGGTCGATACGCTGTTCCTCTATATTCAGTGGCACATTAGTGCCGTCTGCCTCCGCGCCACCGAGAATCAATCGCCATCTTTTCAAATATTCCTCTTCCATAGCTCTATCATCTTAACCAATATCACCTTAGACTCCATCTTATAAACCCAACAGTCGGCACACCACCGGCAACACCTTGGCGGCATCCTCCTCATTATGCGGCATCTCTCCCCCATTGACATCACGTGTGCCAGTGGTGCCGCTGCTCATCCTTGCTTTCTCTCCGAGCTTGCGACGTTCCACCGGAGTGAACTCACTGAACGTGCGTCGCAGAATCGGAAGCAATTCCATAAACGTATCCTTATCCTGAGAGCATATCCAGTCATTGACAAGGTTCCAAAGATTCTCATCAAGCAGCAAGACGGTGCCGGAAGCTCGTAGGAAACCCTCAAGCCAATAAGCCATCTCTGCCGGAGTATTCCCCACCGACAAACGATATTCCAACGCATCCGCCACCTCCTCCGAAGAGAGCAGACGCTTATCGTGGAGCATACGGGTGGCATATCCGGCTATGACGGGATGCACATTGGAGCCGCCGCGAAGTTGGGATATGAAACCCGTCCACATCTCATTCAGTTCAGCATCATCAAGAGTGGAGAGCGCGTAGTCGGCAGCTATCAGGCGTTCAAGAAGACTTTCAGCCGCATCCTCATCTATATTCACGCATGCAAGCACGCCACCGGCAAGGATACGGGCGGTCATCGTGTGGAGCATACCCCTTACATTCGAGAAATCGAGATTGCGTACATCTCCATATCTGACAATACCTGCAAGGTCGGGCAAAGCCCTCATCATATCAACTATATCTGCCGAGGCAGCCGAAAGACTGTCAAGACGCCGCGTGATCGACTCCACAAGTTGAGGAAGATCAGCGGGGATTATATTCTTCAAGAGTCGGGTGAGATCCATGATACGCTCCGCCTTCTCCGTCTGACTCAACATATATTTCCGTGCAGCCTCCTCCAAGGTATTTCCCCAGATAGCCGCCTCGATTATACGAATGATCTGCTCCGGATTATGATAAAGCGTCCACGTCTCCTTGAAAGTGCCCTTCCCTTCGCTTATGCCGGGTGTCGCCCAGCTTATACCAAGCAGGTTCAGCCGATGGAAGAGGATGCTGCGCTCAAGATCACCCGGCTTACGAAGATCAAGAGCAAGTTCCTTTATACCAGCCTTAAACGGCACTCTCAGCCTCTTCTGCTGTCGCTCCACATCACTGAGCAGCGGCACCTTCGGGACATTATCGGGCACACTCCCCAGACGGTCGCTGATAATCATCTGCTCTCTTATTATTGAGAGAAGCACATCATCACCGAAACCCATCACCGTAGTGACTGCCTCATTATATTCTGCGAGCGACGGAGATGGTAGACCGCGTAACGCAGCCGTAGCATGAGCAAGCCGGATAGTCTCTATCACGTGCGCCACCGATATATCCATATCCTTCTGACGTAGCAGAGCCGCCACGTTTGCCACCCATCGTGTACCATCGTCATCCGGATTATTCCACAGATAGTCATACCATCCGGGCGACATGATACCCGCGCCATATCCGCTACGCAGAGACAGGCGGTCGTAGGTCCATGGTATCCACGTACACTCCACCTTTACCTTCGGAAGACCCTTCAGCAGTTCATTGTCATCCTTCACCTTCGGCATACGGCTCAAAGCGGGCACGTGCCATGCACCGCACACCACGGCTATCCGCTCGAAATTCTCCTTCTGTGCGGCTCGCAACATCTTCCTCATCCACGCCTCGCGCAGCAGATCGCGCGGAGAAGTAGACTCCGGAAGCGCATCACGCAATGCCGTGACTGCCTCCTGCACCCCCTCGAATACGCCGGCATTGTCATGGCGTATCTCTATCGTGGATTCCCACCACGACTCACCATCCGCATATCCGGCAATCTCCGCAAGATAATCAAAAGGATCTCTCTTGACCGCATCCGTCATACTCCCCTCCGAATTATCCTCCTGAACGGACTGCGCGGAATCATCATTTGCGGAGTCATTATTTAATGCCATGGAGTAGGACAACGGCAGGTCAAACATGCGTATCTCCACGCCATTACGCACGGCGTAACGTATTGTCTGCCATTCGGGGGAAAAGTCTGCAAACGGATAGAACACGGCATTCTGAGGAGCGTCCGGTTGATAAGCGAGAAGTGCAATCGGCGGAACCATTTGCGGATCCACCACATCTTTCAGCAGACCGTCAGCTTCGGGAGGACCCTCAAGCAGAATGAGATCCGGCTTCAATTCCTCAAGATATGACGCCACATTGCGACATGACCCCGGACCGTGATGTCTTATTCCCAATAGATGAGTAGCCATTGATTATGGTTTATAATTTATGGTTTATGGTTTATGGAAACAAACTCCCCCTTTAGGGGCTGGGGGCTGATACCGCTTTATATAAAGTCTCTTGATGCGCGGTATATGTCTTTCCAGCCGTCGCGTTTCTTAACGACAGTCTCCATATACTCCTGCCATACCACCTTATCCTGCACCGGATCCTTTATCACCGCGCCCAATATTCCCGACACAAGATCTTCTGCATGTATCACGCCGTCGCCGAAATAGCCTGCCATAGCCAACCCGTTGTTGACCACAGATATTGCCTCAGCTGTGCTGAGAGTGCCGGAAGGAGATTTAAGTTTCGACTTTCCATCGCACGTCACGCCCTGACGCAGTTCCCTGAAAATTGTCACAACGCGCCGTATCTCCTCCAATGCCGGACGCTCGGAAGGCAGACTCATCACCTTTTCAAAACTCTCCACACGCCTGCGCACTATATCCGTTTCCTCCTCAATGCTGTCGGGCAATGGGAGAATCACAGTGTTGAATCTTCGTTTCAACGCGCTTGAAAGATCGTTCACACCCTTGTCGCGGTTGTTGGCAGTAGCTATCACATTAAATCCCCTGATAGCCTGCACCTCCTTGTTAAGTTCCGGTATCGGAAGAGTCTTCTCCGAGAGAATAGTGATAAGGGTATCCTGCACGTCGGAACCGATACGCGTCAGCTCCTCGATACGCGCAATCTTACCCTCCTGCATCGCTTTCATCACCGGAGTCTGAACCAACGCCCCCTCGCTTGGACCCTCTGCAAGCAAGCGTGCGTAGTTCCAACCATAACGTATAGCCTCCTCACCGATTCCGGCAGTACCCTGCACTATCAATGTAGAGTCACCGCTTACAGCCGCTGCGATATGCTCACTCACCCAGCTTTTCGCCGTGCCGGGAAGCCCATATAGCAATAGCGCGCGGTCTGTGACCAGAGTGGCTACGGCTATCTCCATCAACCGGCGGTTGCCTATATATTTCGGCGACACCTCAAACCCATTCTTTAGCGTGCCTCCCATCAGATAAGTGACCACCGATTGCGGCGACATCTCCCAATTTTCCGGCACCGGATTTGTTTCATTCTTTTTCAACTCATGCAATTCTTCTGCAAACTGTTGTTCGGCATGTTGTCTGAGCAGGTTCATAATATATTGTCGTTTAACAAGGTGTTTATTTGTCCTTTTATTATCATGTATTCATTCAGCATACGGAAAAATTTACTGAGCATCTGCTGTTCATCATATTCCGACGCATATCTCTCCACTTCCCGACGCAGCGACTGAGGCATACGCAAAGCAAGCCGCTCCACCATATCCTTATCAAAATAATAGAATCTTGAGCGAACCACATGCTGCAATATCCTCGTGGAGAATTTGACTCCCCATTCCTCTCCATCCTCATTAAACCATGATGAAGGGATATCGAGCCCCCTTTCGTTAAGGGTGAATTTTATCTCCTCCCTCTGTTGTGGCGACAAGAGTCCCATCAATCTTACGCATCTGTACTCCTCCGGACTGTCCTTCAGGGTCTGGAATGCCCACATCCTGTCCTTAAAGGTCTCTATCGCACTGCATACGTCGAAATATTTGCCGAATGGAGGACGAGCCGCTAATTTTGCAGCCGCTTTCTCCGGGGTGCAGTCATATAATTTCGCCCAGAAACTTAAAGGCACGCGTTCAGCCAACTGGCGCAGCAGATAGTCGCTATCCTTCTCCCCCTTGTTCGGGCTGACCTCCTCCAGACCAAGAGACTTCATCTCCGGGGTGTATGAGATTGTTCCGTAAGACCATCCCATCAGCATCCTCCACTTTATATTCCCCTCAAGCAGACTGCAATATCTCTTTACAAGTTCGGAATCCGGCAACTTCGACAACAGACGCAATGCCGTAGTCCTTACAACCGCACTACGGTCAGACTTCGCAATCTCCTGAAGAAACGGTTCGTCATCCTTACTCAGATTCACTTTCAGACATTGTATCAGTTCATCGCGCCGCGCCGCCGGCTCATTCTTAAGCTCGGAGCCAAGCAACGCCAACCCCTCCGAAGGCACCCGTTCCCTCATGCGGAGAAGCATCATTTTCCTCTCCTCATGCGATGCGGTGTCCCACTCCGTAGGTTCCTTCTCGCCGGAAAGACTCAATCCCATGAGGCGTGCAAGCCATTCCCCTCTTCTGCCCGACAGACGGGAAAGTAATTCCTGTTCCTTACTACGGTTAGGGTTATTGCTGACGCAGGCATGGGAGATCAGTTCGGGCAGATAGAATGGCGGTATAATCCGCCCCAAATTATCCCATCTGCGGTAGGCATATATGAGCAGATAGTTATACTTATTGACCACAAGCGTGCGCAACAATTCACCAGCTGCCTTTGGAAGATAAGGCAACGTCTCTTCCGGCGACTCCTCCACCGCATGCACGCCATCATCAGAGGCAGCCTCCATTCCGGCATTATGATATGCAAAGGCTATGGCAGACATCTGATAGAATGCACTCTCCTTGTCGGCACCACTCTCCCGGATCTTTCGGAAAGCATCATCAAGAGGAGCCGCAAGCGATCCGGGTATGTATTCCTGCGTACCGGTGCCAAGCAAGGCAGTATTTATGATAGGTTCAATTAATTTCATCTTTCCATGAATAAAATTCAGATTCCGACCATATAGATTTCAATTGCCAGACCACATTTCCGGCAAGTATGAAAACGGAGAACGGTTTTCCACCCGTGATTGCAAGGATATCTGTCTTTATTGCATCATCCACCTCTGCGACGACCGCTTTGCCGGCGGCATCCAAAAGATACAAATCCTTCCCTTTCGATGCTATCCGAAGATTATCCACAAGCATAGGAATCTCCTCCACAAACGGATTCTCACGCATGGTTTTCCGATAGAGTGAAGTAGCCTCATCTAAATCATGACAGAACTCCGGGATGAACCGATTGTCTGACGGGGAGTAATCCCTGAGAAGACCACGAATTTGCGCCACGCCCTTATAGTAGCATATCTCTGCGGAATACGTGCTGCCGGGCAACAGATTGAAATCAGGCAATTTCCCGGGAGCTGTGAAATCAAGGTAAACTGCAAAACGTCGGCTCTCCTTGCCATATAGCCAATAAGCCGACATCCTTACGCCATTCTGATCGCTCACCCTACGGTGCACCACCATCCATTCATCCCGGACACCCTCTCCGGCAAGAACCTCCTCCTTTGATTGCGGATAACCTATCTGGGTGCGTATCTCCCATTTCCAATCCTCCGGTTGGGCGTCAATATGACGGTAGCTTTCAGAAAGTAGGTATAGTTTGCTCAACCGGTCGGTAAGGATATATTTCCAACTCTCTTTATAGAAATCTATCTCCTGAATGGCTCTCAACCTGTTTACCAGTCCTGTAGCCTGGGCATCAACCATACGTCGGGCTATATTGTCAAACAAAGAATATGCACGTTCCGGCACGTTAAGCAACCCGTTGCGCAAAAGATCCTTTATCCATATCTGTAAATCGTCGATACCGTCCAACACCTTCTTATGGCGTGACGCTGCACGACGTGCCTGTGCCTCCTCATCTACAGGTTTGTCACTCTTAGCCTTCTGCTCCTTCTTCTCGGCTTTCGCCTCACGTTTGGAAAGCCATTCGCTCACCCAGTCGGGTTCCTCCTCAGAAGAGAACAGTTCCGGATGTGCGGCATAAAGCAACAGTAGCCCAAGACCATGCTTGCAAGGGAACTTACGGCTTGGACAAGAACATCGGAATGCAATCTCATTCATATCGACGACAGTCTGATACGGATTCTTGCCACTACCCTGACAATGCCCCCACACTGCACGCTGGCTAAAATGCAACAGCGGCCATTTCGACTTGACAGCCAATCCCTTCCCTGCCTTTACAGAAGCAGCATCCGGCGCCAGTTGCACGATTTGTTCTTCAGTCAGATTTTGCAACATAAAGATTCCGATTGATTTTACATGGTATAAAAACACTCCATCCCCTCATTTCAGGGAACCACCCTAACCCATACTATCCATCTGCAAATTTACAAAAACATTCCGTAATTCCAAACATTCATATCTCCCGTGGTAAAACACCACTAAGACAGAGTCGCAAAGTTCTTAAATAAAAATCTCCGTGATCTCCGCGTTCTCCGTGGTGGATTTACCGCAAAGAACGCAGAGAACGCAAAGTTTTATATAATTTCTCTGCTTACACCTTTTGGGTTTAGTATCAGTATAACTGAAATTCTGTCATAATCCAGAATTGGTCGTTGTTATCCTCAAATTCAATCTTCTTATAAAGACGATACGTGCCCGGTTTGTTATCATTGAGAGCAGGACGCATTCCCACCTTAAATTCATGGTTACCACCCTTCCTCAAACTGAATCCAATGGAATTATAGACACCTTGAGATGGAAGTTTATACCAAGTTCCATCTTCCCCTTGATATGCCACCGTATAATTTTCACCGAAAGATATAGATCTTGAACCATAATTTTTTAATGAAAAAGAGACAGACTTGGAATCTTTCGGAAATGAATCGGCAATAGGCAACAAGCTGATACTGTCAGGAGAGATATCAGCCCTTACAGGAATATTGATCTTCTCAGGTTTTTCCGGACCCTCAAATCTGATATGTTGGGAGTCACATATTTCTTGCCGGAACTTATTCCTCCACCGTGGAGTATTAATCATCATGTATACATGAACACAATCACTACCTATTCCCCAAGAATAGACATTCTGCCGAATAGGATTGTCTAATGATAATGCATCAAACCGGTTGGCTATATAATCATTCAGGTAATATAAATCCTTGTCAGTAGGAGGCATAATTGCATGTTCATCTTCATTAAGGATTTCTTCAGTAGAAACTGTTTCTGTAGCTTCTGCCTGTTTTGTACTTACTGTATCATAATCTGCAAGAACAGTATCTTTGGTATCCTCAACAGCAATTGTAGAGATTTTTTTTGATTTATTACACCCTTGAAACGTCACCGACAAAACCGATAAAACTACAAAAAGAATCACAATCTTTATAGACTTCTCACACATAACACATTATCAACAACTAAAATATTCACATAATCATATACTTTCTCCAACACACTATCCATCTGCAAATTTACAAAAATATTCCATACAAACAAACTCCAACAATCCATCAAACACATTTCTCCGTACACTCCGCGTTACCCATGGTTTATTTCTTAATTTCACTAAGAAATTTCTTCTTTTCTTGTATTTCTTCGTGCGTCTTTTTTACCAATTTCTAAAGTTATTTCTCAATGCCAAATATTCTCATATTTTCTTGATTATACCAAAATTTCAGGCTAAATTTGTACTTTCGCTACGAAAACGGCTCAAATTTTAAATATAATACAAAATGATAAGGGAGTTTTGGATTGAAAATTATCTGTCATTCCGAGGATCCTATCCGTCAATGTATAATCATTCCTCAATCAGCCGAGTATAACCGTAAAACCAAATAAAATAGACATTATCAGATGATCACATATATTGAAAAAGGAGACATTTTCACCTTAACCGATGTGACAAGTTTTGCACACGGATGTAATTGTGCCGGAGCTATGGGTAAAGGCATAGCATTACAATTCCGTAATAAATATCCCGAAATGTATTTGGAATATAAGGAATTGTGCAAAAACGGGGAATATATTCCCGGAGATGTGTTTGATTACGATTATGGCATAGGACACATATATAACCTTGCCACACAGCTCACATGGAGAACCAAAGCTAAGTTGGAATATATTGAAAAATCGGTAACCAAGATGTTGGACCTGGCATCAGAAGAAGATGTAACCAAGATTGCCCTTCCTGCCATTGGAGCCGGATTGGGTGGTTTGGAATGGAATGATGTGAAAGATGTTTTGGAAAAAGCATCAGCCAATTATCCGAATATCGAATTATATGTAGTGGAATCCTATCAGAGCGGTAACACCATCTCCGAATAATCAGATACCATGCTCTCAGCGTTCTCCGTGGTGGATTTACCGCCAAGAACGCAGAGAACGCAAAGTTTTTATATAAAATCTCTGTGACCTCCGCGTTCTTGGTGGTAGTTATTTCAGAAGTTGTATCCGATGCTAAAGGTCACTCTGTTCTCATGGAATTTGACATCGGAGTCACTTAGCATGTTGAGCATGCCGATGCCACCACTCACTCCAAAATATAAATTTTGATACGTGATGCCTGCACCGGCTCCCCACAGAAGATCCACGCGGTTCATGCCCCCGTTATCCCCATACGCACTTTCCGACTCATCTATCACCATACCCTGAAAACTACCCTTGACATGCCCCTTGGCGGAAAGACCAATCTCCAGTTCCGGACCAGTGAACAACGACAGTTTCACATCATCCGTAAAGTCGAAATGATAACCTGCCATCACCGGAATACGCATACCGAATTTCCTCATACTTGCACTCTGTATGACGATATCCTCCTCAATATCCATTATCGAGAAATCTTTGAATGAATACGTATTATAATAGAATTTCAAACCTGGTTCTATATAGAAGTTCGCAACCACAGGGAAATTGTAGATTCCACCAAACTCAACACCACCACCATTCTTGAATGCACTCACACTGAAGTTTTCCACCGACAGCTTACCGGGACACGTGATTTCACCCCCAAGACGGATACCGAAATAACCCTTATTATTCGGATTGTCAACCACAGGATTTTGCGAAAACATCGGCAATCCCGACAAAAGCAACAATGCAGCTGAAACGTGATACTTTTTCATAATAAGATATGCTATTGACCTTCTGACTCTAAGGCAAATTAGTTTATAATATCGGAAACGTGAGCCAAATATACAATGTATCAATCTTCAAGTCGTAGGAAACCATCAGCGCAATTTTACGTTTAGTGATTTTCATATATACCGGAATCTCAAGACACGCATAACGTTTCTTATCTTTCTGGAACATCCTTCCCGAGAATAATCCAAATCATTGTTATACTATTCAACCGCAAATTTATAAATTTATCACAAAAAAATCAAAGAAACAAAGAAATTTTCTTGCAGAAAAATATTTTCTTAATTTCTTTTGTTTCTTCGTGCGCTTTTTATCAGAACCGACACATCAGTTCTATCACTATTTTGTTTCTGTCAGAGATCCCAGACGTTATTCCGGGTTTGTAGAAATATTGCTCATAGTTTATTCGCAAATCGGCATACATCGACCGGCTCCCCCAATGCAGTGTGGCACCAAGCGTCATACGATGACGCCCATGATCATTTATGACAAGATTCCCCGAATCATCCCGCACACCGTCGCTATGATCCGACATGTAGTCATAACGACCTAATGCCGATATGCCACTAAAGATCCTCTTCAAAGGAAAACGACGTGCAACAAACGCATCCACCGCATTAACTGAGGAGAACTTACCGGAATAATTCTTTCGCAGATATTCCCCTTCTATGTGCCACTTAGTGTCGTCATAAAATGCTCCTATATCCCACATCATAATCCCAACACTGTCCGGCGATATCCGCTGGCATCCGGCAACCACCGTCACATTATCAACAACGGCTGTAGCCTTGACTGAGAAATTATACCGCTTTGTCCAGAAATTCTTCTGATCCGTCAATCCCGAACCGTTGAATATGCCGGCTTCAAGAGTGATTGGTACCCTCTCCCCAAATCCATACATACCAGTCAATCCCACATCCCTTACATTACCCACCTGCTTTGCGATGAACGAACGGTTGGCAAAATACTGCTGATGTGGCGAGCGATGCGCATCTATCGTAAACGGCACCCGCATCTGCCCCGCCGTCAGGGATCCGCGGAACGACCGGGCAGACAGACGACAATAGGCATCAAGCATCCTTATGCGACCCTCATCAGAAAGGTCGATCTCAACCTTATACCCCACCACAGGAAGAATCTTCCCGGTGATGCTCATGCGGGCATTTCTCACCTCAAATCGTCCTGCCGAAATCTGAGGCTCATACTCATACTTCGCCCTTACCGTGCCGTTTATCACCGGGCGATAGTCTACCTCCTCGGCATTCACACTCATACAACTCATTGCCAGCAGAACGGCAAATACTGTATTAAGAAAACGCATACTCTTCATCAGAATCAACAGGTCGGTTAAATATGGTCGGAATACGGATTGGAGTCTCCGGCGACAACATAAGTTTTGCATCTGCCCTCAGCAACTTGCGAAGACTCGACACTATCTCCTGCATCTCCTGAAGCATATTGACGTAGACGTAGAGCACACCCATATCCTGCGACTCACCCTGACGTATCTCGCCATACACTCGTCGGCATAACAATGACAGACGATTCTTCAGATTGTCGCAGCTACTGCGCAGACCGATTACCCGCGAAGGTTCAGGATTTCCCAACAATCCGATGGTAGTGTGGAAAAGACCGGTTGTCTCCTCACACAATGGAATGGCAAGTTCGGCATATCCCTTCGGCAACGGACGGAAATGGTTGTCGACATGCTCATGGCATACTTCCGCGATACGTAGAAGATTATACAGTATCCCCATCTGGCAATTGCTTGCCGTATGGAACCATGTGTTCATCTCAATCGCTACGTCCGGCTCTACATGGCGAAGGCAAAGCGTGGATTTTCTACGGTTGCTCTTCAGCACATCCTTCTGCTTACGCATGCCGACAATAGCCTTGTCAAGCTGACGGGAATTATCGGAGAAGAAGCCGGATATGATGTTTTTCTGCGTTTCCATAGCAAACTCCAGAAACAGTTTCTGATTCTCGGCAAGGTACAGTTTCAGAAGATTCCAAGCCTTGCGCTTGTCGCCGGAAGCAAGGATACTCTGGAAGAGAGTGTTCTCACTTGCCGTCTCCTCCTTGCGTCGGCGAAGATTGCTATGTAACAGAATCACCACTGCGACTACTGCAACAACCACAATCGCTGTGGCACCCCCAACATGCATGATGCTTACGATCAGTGCTGCTCCAATAAAGGCTGCCCCGGCTGTAATGAACCATCCGCCAATGACTGAAATGACGCCTGTGATGCGGAACACTGCCGATTCGCGACCCCAAGCACGATCGGCAAGAGACGTGCCCATCGCCACCATAAACGTGACGTAGGTCGTTGATAGAGGCAGTTTCAGCGATGTGCCCAAGGCGATAAGCATACCTGCGAGCACAAGGTTGATCGAACCCCTCACAAGGTCAAACGCAGCACCATTATAAAGTATCGCACGGTTGGTATCAAGCCTTCTCCCAACCCAACGTCTTACCCCCTCCGGAGTGTGGGATACAATCCAGCCCGATACGGCAAGAGCCCATCCCACGATTCTACGCGCGAGTTTCGACGAACCGAACATCTCCTCGCCACTATCCTGACGCGACAGATTGACTGATGTCTCCACCACTTTCTGAGCTTTCCTTGACGTTGCCAACGCCACCACCATAATGACGCCCGCCCCGATTAGGAAATATACCGGGGTAGATGCTGCCCCTGTCAATGAAGTCATAAGAAATGCGTCGGGACTACCTCCCCCATGTGCTACATAATCCTGCCACGAGGCAAAACCAGTCAGCGGAACACCGATAAAATTCACGAGGTCGTTACCGGCAAATGCCATGGCAAGAGCAAATGTGCCGAAAAGCACTATAATCTTGAATACGTTCACCTTCAGGAAATGCAGACACTGCATCACCAATGTAGAAACCACAAAGCAAACGCCCATCAATATGCCTGTATTATCACTAATCCATCCCTTCACTTCGGGAGTCATGAACGTCAATCCTTTCGCACCTTTAAGTATCAGGAAGTAGACGATAGCTGTCGTGGCTATTCCTCCGAATATACCGATCTTCCATGAGAGACCTTTCTTGTAATCAAACGAGAACCACAATCGGCTGAGATATTGCACCAACGTACCGAAAAAGAAGGCAATCGCCACCGACAAGAATATGCCGAGAATAACCTCAAACGCCTTTTCCGTGTTAAGAAGATGACCGAGCGACAGCTCAGGATTCCCGGCTATCTTGAAAAGGGCGACAGCAAACGTGGCACCAAGCAATTCAAACACCATTGAGACGGTCGTCGATGTGGGCATTCCCAGGGAATTAAAGATATCCAGAAGGATTATATCCGTGACCATCACAGCCGTGAATATGCACATCACGTCGAAGAACGACAGCTGCTCAGGTCTGAATATGCCATTACGGGCAATATCCATCATGCCGTTGCTCATCACCGCGCCCAGGAAAATCCCCACGGCGGCGATAATGATAACTGTCTTGAACGATGCGGCACGGGAGCCGATTGCTGAATTGAGGAAGTTGACCGCATCATTGCTGACCCCCACAGTGAGGTCAAACACAGCGAGTACAAAAAGAAAAATAACAATGCCGATAAAAACATACTCCATAGTATTACAGTTTATTGTTTCTATGGCAAAGTTCTCAAGATTTTATTTCATAAATCTTACCGAAATGTTTCAAAAATGTGAAATTGAAGTTATCTATGTTCCCGGTAAAGTGATCAGGAACCGGAGTCCACCCTCCGGATGATTACTGACCGTGATAGTGCCTCCGTGGAAGAGTATCGTATTCTTCACGATTGAAAGCCCAAGCCCAGTGCCTCCCGAATTTCGGCTACGTCCGCTATCCACACGGTAGAATCGCTCAAACAGACGCGAATGATGCGACTCATCCACTCCTATGCCATTATCCCTAAAATCAATAATCCATTCGCCTGATACGGAGTCATGGGCAGTGATACTTATCAGCGATGCACGTGAATAGGCGTTGGCATTCGATATAAGATTTCTGAATACAGCGGAAAGTAGAGAATAATTTCCAACCGTCTTCATCTCCGACGGGATATCCAGCCTTATGGGTATGCCGGAAGCAGAATATTCCTCCACCACCGCTTTTATCAGAGTTGAAAGATCTATAGGCTCTTTCTCAATCATCGACTGCCCATCTTCAAGACGAGTGATGGTGGAGACATCGGCAAGCAGCTGCTGAAGACGCCGGCAATTATCATAACAACGTCCTACAAATACATCCTTCTTACTTTGCGGCAGATCCGGATGCTCGATGATAGTCTCCAGACACACCTGCATCGCAGCCACCGGAGTCTTCAGTTCATGGTTGATGTTATTAGAGAGTTGCCGTTTGATCAGATTCTTCTCATGTTCAAGTCTAAGCGACTCCTCATGTTGCCTGTCGCGCTCCATCATCGCCTGCTGGAGATTGGCATAAAGCTGCACTATATGACCGGAAATATCCCCGAGCTCATCATGTGGGAAAGGATCGTCGCCATAAATCTGCTCCCCACGTTCCGCCTTTGCAGCAAACTGATTGAGACGCGTTATCGTATGCCCGATCTTACGGGTGGCATAATACCCTATCACGCTCATCACCCCAGCCATGCCAAACATAAACCAAAGGAACGCACTGTCAGCCTTCAGCATTTCGCGAACACTCATCGTATAGGGAGCGGCAGTCCTTACGATTATGGAATCGTTAGACATCGCTGAGTAGAAATATGTGTCGTTGGTGGTAAACGAATGTCTACGTCGGGCAAAACCGATGCCGCTGCGCAATGCATCCCTTATCTCCGGACGGGAAAGATGATTCTCTGTCGGCAAGGTGTCAAGCGTGTTGTCAAACACGACCCTGCCGTCATTATTGATGATAGACACCCTCAATTCCTCAAACGGCTCCTTGCATCCGGCAAGATATTCTTGTGGCGACACACCGTTCATCACTGCATCCGCAATCCCCACGTTATATAATTGCAGACGCTCATTAAGCTGCTCCGCCTTATATTTCTTCTCGCGGTCATACTGAAATATCACAAAGCAACCCATGAACAGTCCCAGGAACGACAGTAGCCATAGAAACAGCCGATGATGATACGTGATTCTACTCGAAGCCATAGCCGTAGCCCGAACGGGTGATTATATGTCTGCCGTATGGATGAAGTTTCGTGCGCAGGCGCGTGATATTGACATCGATTGTGCGGTCGAGCACAATCGCCTCCCTCTTCCACACGCGGTCAAGTATCTCCTCTCGTGTGTATATCCTGCCGGGAGTGGAGATAAGTAGCGATAGTATCTCAAATTCTTTCTTCACGAGTTTCACCTCCTGCCCGTCGACCATACATCGCTTGAATCTCTTATCCACGGTTATCCCCTTATAGGTTATCACATCCTCCTCCGCATCCTTTTTTGGAGTCGCCGGAGAGGCAGTCCGTCGGAGCACTGCCTTTATCCGTGTCAGAACGTTGCGTATCGTGTAAGGCTTATATATGTAATCATCAGCACCCAAATGGAAACCTGTCACCATGTCATCCTCCGTATCTTTTGCTGTGCAGAAAATAATCGGTATGGAGGCGGTGGCGGCATCGCTCTTCAATCTCTTTGCGAATTGAAAACCGTTTGTGCCATCCATCATCACATCAAGCACAATCAATGAGAATGAGGGCAGATCCAAATCCATCGCCTCATCAGCACTATATACCTTCATGGCGTCATACCCCTCCAGCTCCAGATTAAACTGAAGAGTATCCGCGAGAGTTTCATCATCCTCTATAACCAATATTTTCACTGCATCCATAGATCAAATCAACTATTAAGACTGAAGTCTTGACAACTTCATTATGGAGCATAAAATTGTCAAGACTTCAATAAACATGTTTCAAGCAACATCATCCTCCGATGCAAAGTTACCACTTAATAATCTAAATATCCTTATCCGATTAAATCTTTAATAAAAATTTAATAAAATCCACAACGTCTTTGACTCACGTCTTTCAATGGATCTCACGTTTATCCCATGATGGATGTGCCGGATCCTCCGCCACAAGTGCCTCCGCAAGATCTATGCCCAATGCCTCGGCAAGCATCTTGCCATACTCCTCATCCGCATTATGGCAAGCCCTGACATGACGCTGCTTTATAAAGAGGGGCACCCCCTCCATCTGAGTGGCAGTATTGCTACACGTCGCCCTCTTATCCTCCGCGCTCATAAGACGCCATAACTTTCCGGGCTGCGTGTAATAGTCATTGTCATATTCCCTTTCATCATAGTTATACATATCACCATGCAGCTCCAACGGAGGTTCCTTTCTTGAAGGAGTATCTTGCCATTCGCCATAACTGTTCGGCTCGTATGATATGGTTCTGCCGCAATTGCCATCAGTGCGCATCTGTCCGTCGCGATGATACGAATGGAACGGACATCTTGGACTGTTCACTGGTATAAGGTTATGATTGACACCAAGACGATAACGTTGCGCATCACCGTAGGAGAAAAGACGTCCCTGAAGCATCTTGTCGGGAGAGAAACCGATGCCGTCGACGATATTTGCCGGATTAAAGGCAGCCTGCTCAATCTCGGCAAAGAAATTCTCAGGATTACGGTTAAGTTCAAGGATACCCACATCACGAAGCGGGAAATCCTTATGATACCATACCTTTGTCAGATCAAACGGATTTATATGGTATTCCTTCGCCTCATCCTCAGTCATAAGCTGCACCTTCAGTTGCCAACGTGGGAAATCCCCTCTCTCAATGGCTTCAAAAAGATCACGCTGATGCGACTCCCTATCCTTGGCGATGATAGTCTCTGCCTCACTGTCGGTAAGATTCTTTATACCCTGCATGGTGATGAAATGGAATTTCACCCAAGTGCGTTTGTTATCCTTATTTATAAAGCTGTAGGTATGGCTACCGAACCCGTGCATGTGGCGGAACGAGGCAGGTATGCCACGCGGCGACATCGTTATCGTCACCTGATGCAACGCTTCGGGCAAAAGCGTCCAAAAATCCCAATTGGCGGCAGGATTACGCATACCGGTGCGTGGGTCGCGTTTTATGGCATGATTCAAGTCGGGAAACTTCAGAGGGTCACGCAGGAAAAACACAGGAGTATTATTCCCCACCAAATCCCAGTTGCCTGCATCCGTGTAAAATTTCATTGCGAATCCTCGTATGTCGCGTTCGGCGTCGGCTGCTCCACGTTCGCCAGCCACCGTTGAGAAGCGCACGAGACATGGCGTCTGTTTACCCACCTCTGCAAAGATAGAGGCTCGTGTAAACTCTGTAATATCATTTGTGACGGTAAACGTGCCGAATGCACCGGAGCCTTTGGCGTGCATACGTCTTTCCGGTATCACCTCACGATCAAAATGGGCTATTTTTTCAAGATACCACGGATCATTGACAGACATAGGTCCTCGCAGACCAGCAGTCTGTATATTCTGGTTGTCGGCGATTGGGCGACCGTTTTCTGCGGTCAGTCTTTTCTTATCCATACAATCATAATTTATTTTATAATGAAATCAATAACACAAGATGATTTCTAAACAATAAAATATTACCTACGTATTATGGCAAGAGTATTTTTTCAGACTTTTTTATTTTTTTTTGCAATTTGCAGGAGATTTAAAATTTCATTAATTTTGCAATGACTTATGTAATGACCTACTTTTAACGGCAAACTTTATAACGACAATCTCACTATAAACTATAAACAATACTCTATAAATCATACACATGAATCAATTCTCAAGATTGTTGTTTGCAACAACACTATTCGGTGTGTCGGTATGCGGAAACATTTTAGCGGAATCCGTAAATATCACGGCAATACCGTCAAAAGGCGCATTCCCCATTGTCGGGACACGCGGTGAGACAACCTCCTTCGTGGTTGACCCTGCCGATGCGGAAGTGGTAGCCACCGTAGCCGGAGCCGTCAGCGATGACATACGCCTGATAACCGGCAAGACCCCTACACTGACAAATTCATTGAAAGGAGTAAAATATCCTATCATAGCCGGCACTATCGGAAAATCCTCTTTCATCGACAAACTGGCAGCTGAAGGAAAAATCGACACATCCGACATTGCCGGGAAATGGGAGGCATACGGACTTGCAGTAGTGGAGAAACCGGCAAAAGGGGTTGAACGTGCTCTCGTAGTCTACGGCAGCACTCCGAGAGGCACAGCCTACGCTCTGTTTGAGATCTCAAAACTGATGGGGGTATCCCCTTACGTATGGTGGGCTGATGTGACGCCGGAGAAACGTAATGCCATTTATGCCACGCCGGGAAAAACCGTGGTAGGTGAACCGTCGGTGAAATTCCGTGGAATATTCATAAATGACGAGGATTGGGGACTGATGCCATGGGCGGCAAAAAACATTGATGCAAAGTATAACAATATCGGACCGAACACGTATGCCAAGGTGATGGAACTTCTGCTACGCCTACGCGCCAACGTGCTATGGCCCGCGATGCACCTATGTTCGCAAGCATTCTGGGATAATAAGGAGAACATACCTGTCGCAAAAAGATATGACATCGCCCTTGGGTCAAGCCATTGCGAACAGATGTTGCGCGATAATGAATGGGAATGGCGACGATATGAGGATGGATCTGGCACTTACGACAACTGGAACTACGTGACCAACAAGGATAAGATTCAACGATATTGGGAGGAACGTGTCGCGGAGAGTAAGGGGGTATCAGCAATGTACACACTCGGTATGCGCGGTGTGCACGACTGGGGAATCAGCGGCTACCCCTCCACCGAAGATAAGGTGCGTGGATTGACTGAAATCATCGGCTATCAACGTTCGTTGATAAAGAAGCATATCGGAGAACCTAACTCCGTGCCGCAGATTTTCATACCGTATAAGGAGGTGCTTGATGCCTATAATGCCGGGCTACAGGTGCCGGAAGACGTGATTCTCACATGGGTTGATGATAATCATGGCTACATCCGTCAGCTTCCCACCGAGAAGGAACAGCTCCGCAAGGGGGGACACGGAGTGTATTATCATCTGTCGTATTGGGGCACCCCATCCGACTATCTGTGGCTCTCATCCATCTCCCCCTCCCTTATCAGCTATGAGCTTGTGAAGGGGTATGAGAACGGCATACGCGACCTTTGGGTGATAAACGTAGGCGACATCAAGCCGGCTGAAGAGGAATTGGAGTTCTGCATGGATCTGGCGTGGGATATTGACGCATGGCAACCGGAGAACGCCTACAGATACAGTCGTCATTGGGCTGCAAAGACTTTCGGTGAAGACGTGGCTGACGACATCGCCGACATCAAACTTGAATATTACGAGCTTGCCGCTGCAGGCAAACCGGAACACGTATTCGGAGTAGCATACAACGACAGCGAGATGGATCAGCGCATCAGTCGCTACCGTCAGCTCGTGGATAAGGTGGAGACACTGAAATCCCGAATACCGGAGCGATTGGAGGATGCTTTCTATGAACTCGTGGAATATCCGGTGAAGGGTGCGTACCTAATGAACGTCAAGACATTCCGCGCAAAGCAGAGTTTCACGCTTGCCAATGCCGGACAACGCGAAAAGGCTCTTGCTTATTCCGATGAGGCTCACAAGGCATTCGACAGTATCATTGAATTGACCGAGAAGTACAACAAAGGGATTGCCGACGGCAAATGGGACGGTATGATGGACTATAAGCCAAGAAATCTTCAGCAATTCTTCATGCCGGAGACAGCATCCGCTGCTGGAATATCATCTTTGGCTGTGGAGATGCCGACTGAGTCTTACGACCGCATACCGGCGGTACAATATTCTGCCGTATCGGAAGGATTCAAAGAGTTTAAGAATCTTGGAATATCCGGGAGCAGCATTGCAGTATGGCGTATGGATAACCGCAATTACTCCTCCGCAGAGATTTCTGAAGCTCCATACGTGGAATATATCGTGCCGGTAAAGAGTGGTGAGAATATGATAGAGGCACGTTTCCTCCCGACTTTCCCAATACATAGCGGCGATTCGCTTGACGTGGGCATAAGTATAAATGGAGCAGAGCCGGAAGTGCTGTCGCTGAAGACTGTCGCAACGCAAGGGAAATGGCACACCACAGTTATGCAAGGGTTCAACGATGCCACCGTAAGGTATGACGCCAAACAAGACGGCAACGTGAAACTGCGTGTCTCGATGATGAATCCGGGGATAGCTCTAAGTGAGATCTATGTGCGTTACCCTGCCGACAATTCCACAAGCCTTACCGACAAACTACTGATAAATCCGGACTTTGAATATGATTCCACAGGCACTCTCAATACTGACGGAGACACCCAACGTGGCGTGCCTTACGGATGGAACATAGTCGGTAATCTTGCCGGAAACTCTTTCGGAATCAATAACGATGCAAAAAACTACAACGGTAACAATCTCTGCTGGATGAACTCCTTCCCTATGCCGGAGGAGTTTGAACTGTCGCAAACCATCGAATCCGGTAAACTGCCGGAAGGCACCTACCTTGTGCGCTGCCGACTCTGGGTGGAGGAGAACAAAAAAGGCACCTGTCGTCTGTTTGCTAACAATCAGGTGCAATACTTCGGATTTGAGAGCGACTACCCCAATCTGCTGACACCCGGAGAGGATAACACTTTCGCGGGCTACACAGGAAGTAATTCCGACAACTTCCAACTGAAAGAGATGGCAGTGGCAGTACGCATCAAAAATGGGGAAGACCTCAAGATCGGTATCCGCACAAGTAACAAAAAGAAAGACGGCACCTTTGACTCCACCGGTAACAACGGCTGGTTTAAAGTAGACCACTTCCGCCTCGACCGCCTCAACTAACCATAAAAGCATACCTCTCAACATGTGAAAAACAACATAAAAGCAGATTTCCCGGCAACCGCATGTCGGAAAATCTGCTTCCTTTATTATCTGCTTTCTTTATTATTTGTCGGAGAGCTTCATGTTGAGGGGGATGTTTAGGCGTACCCAGAGGGAGGTGGGGATAAGTCGCCAGAGGGAGGTGAGGATACCCCATCGCCAATCGACAGTGGCGACGCGTTTGCCCCGTAGCATGGCTTTCATTATACGCGGCACAGCGTAGTCAAGCGTCATCTCCATCGGATAAGAGTAGCCTTCCTTCAAAAGCGGAGTGTGGATCCAACCCGGACGTATGTCGCAGAATTTTATCGATGCACCCTCGTTGTTGGCAAGCTGATTCAACGCTGTCAGATAAGTCTGCTGGAATTTCTTAGATGAGGAATAGGCAGCAAGCTGAGCGATACCTTTAGTACCTGCCACCGACGTGACAGCCGCAATCTTCCCTTTCACCTTATTATCGCGGAAATAACGGTAAGCCTCCCCTATCATACGGGCAAAACCTATCACGTTTGTCTCAAGCGTCTTCATCTCCTTATCTTCCGAGAGTTCAGTATTATCATACCCCACTCCCGACACATGGAAGTAGACGTCCATACCCCCCATCTCATTGATAAGAGCCGTAAGTCTCTCGGTAGCCTTCTCCCTTGTTATGTCGATCTGAGCCGTGAAAATATTATCCGGATAATCCGATTTAAGAGCATTCAGAGAGGCAACGTTTCTTCCACACGCACCAACTTTCCAACCCTTTTCCGCCATTCTCTGCGCCACCAAGAACCCGATACCGGAAGTGGCACCCATTATAATAATCTTATTCATATATAAATTCCGTTTTTACATTAAACGGATTTTCACAGCTTTCAGTTTAAAGAAAGACCGATTCTGCGGTGACAACACATCAGAACCGGTCCTCTTTCACAAGTCAAAAACACACAATTTTTCACAAAAATTGCAAGAAGCAGTCAAGTTGACAGAATCTCCAGCGTACGACGGCATCTCTTTCCGTCAAAAAACTTATCCAGCACCAGACCAAACACATCGCCGGGCGAGACAAAATCAAACAGCGTCATGCTTGACTTCAGTTTCAGCACATCAATGCCACTCCCCATCAGCACCCTTATATCCTCCTGCGAGTTCAACAACTCATTCGAGATTTCCCTCAGCCGTTTACCAAGAATTTCATGACCAAGATAAGCCACAGCCTCCTCTTTTCCTTCAATCCCATAATAATTGGCATTGGCAGTTCTGCCCAATCCCCTGAGTTGCGGAAACACATACCAAATCCAATGGCTTCTCTTCCCGCCATTACGGATCTCCTGCAACGCGACATCATACGTCCGCTCCTGCGCCATAACAAATCTATCCAAGTTTTCCATAATAAAAATCGCTTAAATGATGATATTACCAATGAAGCCATTACAACTTCATTACATCCGCAAATTTCGCAATAAAAAACCGAATGCCCCAACATCCTGCAATATATCAACAAATCCGACCCTCCTCCACCCCTATTCCCCTGCAACATTGCAACCTCAAAATTGAAAAATCTTAAACTTCATTACAAAAAAGCATCTGATTCTGATGTTTCTTTCCAAGACTCACCAAAATCAGACGCTTAAAAAACATAATACATTTCAATTAAAAATCACATCTTGCAAAACACCTTCCTAACCTTATCAACCGCCATATTAGCAATCACGGCAATCTGTTCTATCGGCAAACCGGCTTTCATCATATTGATAATCATCTCAGTTTCCCTCTCCTCTCGTCCTTCCTCTCGTCCTTCCTCTCGTCCTTCCTCTCGTCCTTCCTCTCGTCCCTCTGCTTTAGCGAAAGAGAGTTGACCGACAATATCTCGATAGGCCTTCAGATCTGCATCATAATCCATCTTATCTTCGTCACTCAGATTCGCGTATGATGCCACCGATGACAACCGGTGGAAAAGTCTATCCTTTTGTGTGAATGGCATTGTTTCCATAGTACTCATGTTGTTAAATATATAAAACCACTGATCTATCTTCTCACTGCAGTCCTCCGGTTTATCCTTACCGAATAACGGAAGCTGTATGAATATGTAACGTTGCTTGTCGCTGATCGGTTGGTGTGTCCGGAGGTCACACAACGCGGCATCTATCCTGAACTCATCCTTAAATTGTTCAAGACAGAAATTCATGAACGAGATGATGTATATCGGCTCAAACTCATACAGCCAGTCCGACCCTACCTCTCCCTGATCAACTATCGCCTTTGAAGCATAATATACCATTCGGTCAATGTAATAATTCTGGCTACTGTTCTGCATCTCGACAGTAAAGCGTTTCCCATTTGTTGTCTGGCAGTGGATGTCATAGATTACACCCCTCTCCCTCTTACGTCTCCGGCTCTTCTCCTTGTCAAGATACTGAAGGTCGATAATCGTGTCAAATCCCGGCTCATCCTTCAACAGGTTGTTGAGGAAATCAATAAGGAAGTCCTTCGACTCTTCCCTACCGAATATATACTTGAAACCGAAATCGGTCATCGGATTGATATAAGTAGACATTGCAATAGCGTTTTGGTTTGCACAAAAATAGACATTAAAATCCATTTACGCAAACTTTTATCACAGATTTTCAACGGTTTTTCAACACATGAAAATATCCCTGTCACCATCACTCAACTCATCCATCAACATCCACTTTCACCTGTATCGGGTGCATCTCCTATTTAAAGACGACACACCCAATACAAATTCATTCAGTTCTTATTGAAGTCATTTAAACTAATTTAGAAATACTAAATATTCTTGTATAATGTTAAAATACAGCGTAATCACATGGAAAATCGCCATATTATGGGACACGACTCTCATAATAGCAACTTTTATGAATTACACTGTACTTGACAAAGATACAATAACAAATCGAATACTGCCGCATCTTCCCGTGGCAAAACGCGGTTTTGTCTCCAAAGCGTGCATCATCGAGATAATCAATGCCATCCTCTACAAGCTGAAGGTCGGATGCCAGTGGGAACATCTTCCGGTTGAGCATCTTTTCAGTGAAACCGTACTCAAACATGGGGCAGTGTACCATCACTATCGAAAGTGGTGCAAGGGAGGGCATTGGAAAGAGAGGTTCATCAATCTTCTGAGAGAAAACAGGGTTTCCGTTGATTTGTCTTTGACGCATACCAACGGCAGTCATACTCCCTGCACACGTGGAGGAGAATTGGCTGCATATCAAGCCCCTAAGAAACGCAAGACCACAAATGCAATTTACTTCACAGACAGACATGGACTCCCGTTGGCGATCTCCGAGCCGATGGAGGGCAATCATAATGATGTTTTTGAGATTGAGAAATCCATGACAGTGATTTTCTCCACCATCACGAGCGCTGGGATTTCCGTGGACGGTATCTTCAACAACGCCGATGCCGGATTTGACTGTGCCGATTTCCGCCGAGTATACAACGCTCATGGCGTGATTGCCAATGTGGCGGAGAATCCCAAATATGACCATGAGGATGCGGATTCCTGCTTTGAAGAGGAAATGTATAAAGAGAGGTACGTCATCGAGAAATCCAATGCCTGGATGGATTCTTTCAGGACGTTGCTCCTGTGCCACGACACTACAGCTTCGAGCTGGAAAGGTTGAAATTATCTGGCTTTTGCAGTATTGCTTCTTAAAAAATCAAAAAAGTTTAAATGACTTCTATGTGGAACTCCTTCGCGAGTTTTGGGCAAATGTTAAAAATCTATCCGCTTTGGCTACATAAAAATGTCATGTACTATGCACTTCTGCCCGATCCCCTGAGTTGCGGAAACACATACCAAATCCAATGGCTTCTATTCCCGCCATTACGGATCTCCTTCAACGCCACGTCATACACCCGCTCCTGCGCCCTAACAAATCTATCCAAGTTTTCCATAATAAAAATCCCTTAAATGATGATATTACCAATGAAGCCATTACAACTTCATTACATCCGCAAATTTCGCAATAAAAAACCGAATGCCCCAAAATCCTGCAATATATCAATAAATCCGACCCTCCACCACCCCTATTCGCCTGCAACATTGCAACCTCAAAAAGCAAATCAGATGTAACTTCTTATTTAAGCCGATTGTCGCCCATACTCACAATAAAACCACCACATATTCAGTTTATAGGTTATGGTTTAAGTCCACGGAAATCTATGAATTTTTCATTCTATAAAACATATACGACCTAAACCTTTAAACCTTAAACTAATTTACCTTAAAACGATATGACACGATTCTCAATATTTTCAATTTTTGCCGGTATCACACTATCGGTGTCGGCACAACAATCAGCCACAGTGCCACCCTTACCGGAGATACCCCAGCCGATGAGGGAAAACATGATACGAATGGATGACAATAAGACATTTCAGGAAGTGCAGCTTAACATCCCTATACACGAGGGTCCTTTTCAACCATCATGGGAATCCATAGAGGCAAATTATTCCGGAGAACCCAAATGGCTTAGGGAGGCAAAAGTGGGATTCTGGGTGCATTTCGGACCACAATCCGCAGGCGAGAGCGGCGACTGGTATGCACGCAACCTCTACAAGGAGAATTCCACTGCCTACCGCAACCATCTGAACCGTTACGGGCATCCATCTGAAGTAGGCTACAAAGACGTCTTGCACACGTGGAATCCGGAAAAATTCAATCCGGAATATCTGACTAAATTATATAAGAAAGCCGGAGCTCGCTTCCTTATGATACAGGGTGTGCATCACGATAATTACGACCTATGGGATTCTCACTATCATCCCTGGAACTCCGTCAACATCGGACCAAAGCGCGATATGCTCCGAGAATGGGCAGACGCATGCCGCAAACAAGATATGCATTACGGTGTGACGTTTCACCATGAATACACATGGTGGTGGTGGCAGACCGCCTTTCAATGCGACACGCAGGGAGATAAAGCCGGAGTGCCTTACGATGGCAACCTCACTCCGGAAGATGGGAAAGGTAAATGGTGGGAAGGCTACGACCCTCGCCTGCTATACGGCATCAACCTCAGGGAATATGAGACAGTGGCAGAAAATGCCAACACCCCTTGGTCCCCTCCTAAAGCAGGCATCTTCTGGAGGCATCTTGACTATGCCAAATGGTTTGCCACACAATGGGCATTACGCATAATGGACGTCACCGCCAACTATGACCCCGATTTCATATATACTGACGGCACTGTGGAGGGTCCCTTCACAGGGGATGGTACCGGCACAGGCTACAAATGCAATGCCATGCAGACCGTTATGGCAGACTACTATAACCGCCAATTGAAAAACAGAGGGAAAGTAGATGGATTCAGCATAATAAAGTTCCGCCATCCCACAAATGGGGCTGTCAACACTGCTGAATTTGCATTTCCGGACACCATCAACGTTTCGCAACCATGGATAAGAGAAGCTCCGGTGGGTGACTGGTTCTACGCTCCGGGGTTTACTTATGACAGCTCATCCGTGATACGTTTCATCATTGAGGCGATATGTCGTGACGGCAATGCGGCCCTCAATATCCCGCTACGTCCGGACGGATCTTTGGACGAGGAATGTGAAAAGATGCTGCTGGAAGTGGGAGAATGGATGGATATCAATGGGAAAGCCGTCTACGGAAGCCACGCATGGAAAGTGCTTGGAGAGGGAGAAATGGAGGACGGCCATCTCCGGAAACTTCCCGGAGGGGGACTTGGTAAACATCACAAGGAATACCCCTTCTCTCCCAAAGATATACGCTTTACCATAGGGAAGGATGGCGCACTCTACGCATTCCTGATGTCTCTTCCATCTTCCGGCGAGACCATCACGATAAAATCACTCGGTCTGCCGGAAATGAAAGTCAATGAGGTCTCGATGCTTGGCAGCAAAAGACGTATCAAATGGCAACAGACCACCGACGGGTTACAGATAACGACACCCGACAAATTACCTTGCCGCACATCCATCGTATTCCGAATCAAATGCTAAAGAGACAGTTTTTTAACGATATATAAAATATCAACGGGTTACAATACATAATCATTAACTGTATTAATAAAGAAATTTGCAACGATATCAGCAGCCTCCTTCTCATAGCCATTAAAACTATGGTCAACACCCTTGATCAATCTCAAGCTACCATTTTGATATATGTCATTATAGCGTAGGCTATACGTATACGGTACTATGATATCACTCGTGCCATGAAGCATCAGAACCGGACCCTGATACTGCAATGCGGTATCGTATATAGGAAGCGTCTGAGCTGTCACTATATAATCGCGCCCGATTTTTATGCCGCTGGGCAACTCCACATACTCAGGGGGCGTAATGGGATCATACTTTGCCCCTTGAGTATTGCCCCTTATGGCATCTTCACGCAGAACGGCAGCCGGAGCAAGGAGTGCCACCCCCTTTACTGCATCCTTATCCAATTCACCAGCTAACATTGAAGCCACAACACCACCTTGCGAATGCCCTATCAGATAGATATCCGAAACCCATGGTAAATCGCGGACATACTCATAGACTGCCTTTGCATCGGCTATCTCTTTAGGCACCGTCATATCAACAAATTCTCCGTCACTGTCGCCGCAACCGTCAAAGTCAAAACGTATTGCCCCTATTCCACATTCCGACAACTTGTCATAGATGGCTCTAAGAAGAGGACGATGGCGGTTGCTACCAAAACCATGCATAAGAATTGCCACAGTTTTTTTCTCATTAGTGTTAAGCGATGGTACACTTAAATCGGCCATCAGTTTACCATTAGGACCCTGAATAACTATCGTCTGCGTCTGGGCTGAAATCGCGAATGCAGAGATTATTGCTGCCATAAATAAAAAAATTTTTCTCATTATTATTTTGTTTTATATGTAAGAGTTAAGTTGTCCAACCTTCATTGATTACTGTTTATTTTTATTGCCTAAACATCTTTTTTCATCACTTGGTTTGAAAGCAGATGCTTCAGTCAGACTTTTTCCTTATCACAGAATCAGCCGGATCCTCGACGCGGGGATTGCTCATCCACCGACGTATAGCCGACATTTTGGGAATGAGCCTTGTGACAGTCGTCTTATACGTACTCATAATTATCAACAATATCATGACAATCCCTACAAGAATAAGATATCCGTAACATTCTTTCAAAGTCATCATTACACTTTGTCGTGAAACCACCGCCATGGTCTCGCTCCATGACGGCATATCAAATGGCAACACTGTACCGTCTATATTTTCTGATGCCGACATGCTGTTTTTGACCACTGCCCAATTGTAAAGCCGTTGCACGAGGGCAGCACCGGCAGCATTGCCAATTCCACACCGCGAATAACCGATTGCACTAAGTCCGAAGAAAAAGTAAGAAAAAGGTACGCTTTGGGAAAGATATACATTTGAAATTGATCCGATCATAACCTCCGATATACCGACTGCAACCAATGGGATGAAGAATGCTTCCTTGTTGGTGTTGCCGTCAATCAAAAAATACATGGCTACGATATATGACGTCAGTAACGCGAAAGACAATACGAGGTATTGCTTGGTGTTCCAGCACCATTTCACTTTTGTATAAAATGCGAGTATCGCGCCTAAAAGCACACCATACAGAATTGGATAATTAAGGGATATGACGTTCAAAGAATCGTATCCCAAGATGGGATTGACATATATTGACTGTAATAATCTTGGGGCAGATTGGAGTATCGACGCTACAAAGAGCCAGAATATTATTTTCCATACCGCAGTATAAGAAAAAATATGCAGGCTGAGATAAGGCCTTTCATGAAAACGCGACCTACACCACGCTCCGGCAAAAAACAGACAGCAAATCAACGTGCCCAACCATACTTGATTACCTCGCCACCATTCATAATGCTCCCCATAACAGAAAATCCACATCCCTGATATGATAAACCCGCACCAAAGGATAAATCCGATTAAGTCAATCCCTTTAAGCGACATATAAGGGCCCGGTCGATGATCCGGTTTCATCATAAAATATACTATTGCGACATGAATCATCAGTAATAGGATTACAAAAAGATTCATCAACCTCCAATTTCCATAATACGTTAGATATGCAGTGGTCAATCCGGAAAGATATGTTCCCCCAACTACCATAAAATATATTACGGGGAAAAATATCGCATAGTTTCGAGAAGGAGTTACACAAAGCCTGAAATTGCTTGTACATCCAAACATGCCGAGCATCTTGAAAAAACCGGCGATAAAACTTGCCCCACACACTACCCATGGAATTGCTATACTCATTGTGATAGCTGTGCAAAACATCAGACCTATTCCGGACACAAAAAACAACTGACGGGTATACATGGCAAACTTCAGACGATACATCACGGGGAAACAGACCGTTATACCCGCCAGCATACAGTAGCCCGCCATCTGCACATCCTCATTAAGAAACGAAATCTCACCCACCATCTGATTCATGGAAGAAAGATTTATGCTACCGGCATATTGATATAGGAATCCAAATATCAATATCAACCATACGCGCACACGACGAGGCACGCCGTCATGATACATCAGCAACTGTCGGGTGCGTATAATTGAATTGCCCGTCTTATACACTCCTATTGCCATCACATCAACTCACATTCAACATTCAATCCTGCCTTAAGTCTGGTCATATCCTCCGGTGAATTATCCTCGGTAAATCGGATTTTTACCGGAAGCCTCTGTTCCACCTTTACAAAGTTTCCGGTTGCATTGTCTTGCGGGACAATTGAATATTGAGCTCCTGTGGCATTTGAGATTGCCTCTATGACACCCACATAAGTTTTCCCCGGAATAGCATCCACGGTAATCTTCACATTATCGCCTATTTCCATTTCTGCTGTCTGACTTTCCTTATAATTGGCAATGACCCACACATCATTCTCATTAACTATGGAAAGCAATGTCTGTCCGGGTTGTACAAGTTGACCGGATTCTATATTACGTCGCGACGTGTAACCATCTACAGGAGCTGTAATCACAGTATACGACATATTGAGCCTTGCAAGCTCCTTTGAAGCGTTGGCAAGTTCAATTTCTGCATCCTGCTGTCCGAGTTGCTGTGTCTTCTCATCCTTGTAGAGCATTGTTGATTCCCTTTTACGACACAATCGCTCGTATTTTGCCTTCAACGCCTCATACCTGGTAAGGGCATCATCATATTGTTTTGGAGTGACTGCCTTATCATCCAGAAGATTTTGGTATCTCCCGAGATCTCTACCGGCATTCTCCATCTCCACACGCACCTCATCAATCGAAGCCTCACTCACACCGATTTCGCTCGCCGTGGTTGAGATAGCTGCCCTTACAGTCGATTTTCTTGATAAGGCATTCTGAAGACGTGCATTTGCCTGGGCAAGTGCAAGGGCATATTCGGTATCATCAATCACCAAAAGTGTATCACCGCGATGCACAAATGTATATTCATCAAACCGCACCTCCTTTATATAGCCTTGCACACGGGCATTTATCGGCACAATCTGCCTCCGCACCTGCGCATTATCTGTAAACGTCGACACATTGAATCTAATGAATTCACTTGCTATCCACCATAACCCGAACGCAAGCACACACAACACAAAAATATTTTGTATAAGTCTTCTCGTCTTACGATTCATCATATAACTCCTGAAATATATTTTAGTTGGAAATAATAATAAAGCACGTCAACCCGGGCATTGACAAGGCGCATCTCCGCATCAAGTTTTGAGGCAGACGCATCAAGCATATCCGTCAGCAGGGAAAGATCACTGCCATAACGACGTTCCACGATACGGTAATTTTCCGATGCGAGATCCACATTTTTCCTTTGTGTCCACACATGCTCTATTGCCTCTATGTAATTACGATAAGCGCGGTCAAGATTCCTGTCAATCTCTTCCTCACTCCCTTTATATGAATCGATAAGATGATCCCTCTCCAGAGTGGCTGCCTGAATCTTATGCGTTGACTTGTAGAATGCCGATGGCGTGAAAGATATCTTGAGTCCAACGTACCATTTGCCGAGATTCTTGTCAAGCACGGGGGTATGCGTAGTGATAGGTGCGGAAAGAGATGCCGCTGCACCGATTCCAATTTTAGGCAATCGATCACTCTTAAATAATTTTACACTCGACTTCAACAAGTTCCATTGGAATTCATAATATTTGAGTACGGGCGACTCGGCACGACTAAGTTTTCTCCATTCCGGAAGAGGCATTGCCGAAAAATTTATACGGTCAAAATCTATGGCCGGCACTATAGTGTCCGTATCATTCATTTGTAAATAGCTCACAAGACTATAATTGAGATTGCTGATTGAATTCACCACTGCAAGCCTGTCGTATTTCAGATTTGACAGATTTAGTTCATAACGTGTCACGTCATTAGCAAGAACAAGACCTTGGGAAGCACGCGCCTTCATCTCATCTATAAGCCCACACGTTATCCTTATGTTTTCATCATACACGCCAAGGAGATTCAGATTTTTTGCCAGTTCAAGATATAATTTAACTACCGTCATTTTCATACGAATTTTAATCAGCTCTACATTATTATCCGCAATCCTATACTGGGCATCAGCTCGAGCTACACGGGCTGTCAGTTCCCCTCCCGTATATATCGGCTGGTATACCGATATTGAAAGCGAGTTGCCCCAATGAGTCATCGGAGACCTTGAGCCTCCTCCTAAATCCCTGTCAAGCACATAAGCATTGCCGAGATAGTCTTCCTCAAGCATCAATCCTATATCAGGAAGCCAACAGTCTTTTTCCGCTCTTTCTCTCATAAAGGCAACTTCCCTCTCATTACAAGCTATGCGTATTTCCGTATTATCAACCTCTACTTGTTGAAACAAATCCTCAATGGTCAGAGAAATGGATCGGGCTGATGCATTACACGTGAAGAGGAAAACAGCCATAACAATCATTACCAATAACTGTATCATATTATATCTATACTTCATAAACGTTCAATTTCATCCTGCAAAATTATACAAAAAATACAGCACGTAATGTGCTGTATGGTTCAATCAAATGTGCTGTATAGCTCAATATCAATTTTCAGAAGTTTGAGTATCTCTGCTTTTTGAAGGTGAACAACCGAAATGCTTTCGATAGGCTCTACAAAAATGAGAAAAATTCTTAAATCCTACATCGCTCATTATCTGCACTATTGAGCGTTCCGTAGACATGATTAGCTCCTGTGCGACCTGAAGACGACGACGCATTATCCAATTGCGGGGAGAAATCTCACTCAACTTTTTAAAATCGCGTTTGAAAGTTGACAAACTCCGACCCGTATAATGAGCCAAATCCTCTATGGTCAGGTCATACATATAGTTATGTTGCATAAAATCCAATATATCCGGACGCCATCTATCAGTAAAATCAAATAAGGAAGCATAAGTTTTCACGTCTGTATGCAGAACCAAATGTATCGCCTCACGCACCTTAATGTCAAGCCATCCCTTCTCAGGTCGGCACCCAATCTCCCAATATGGTTTGAATGAGTCAAACAAACTGACAAGCATTGGGGATTGTCTAATTTTCAAGACCGTTTTTTTGCTACGGCAAATATTATCCGGGATATTGGCATGAGATAGAGATTTATAAAAATCAAACAACAGTCCTCTTGGAAAGAACAACATCACAGATACATGGTATCCCATCTCGGGGGAAGGATGTTTCTCAATACTTACACGATGATCCTTCCTGATAAAAACGCATTCATTCTCCTTGACCGCTGACACTACCATACCGTCAATCATAACCTTCATACTTCCTCGCGCTACATAGAGCAGAGCATGTTCACTTAGACGGAAATGACATCCCTCCATATCCTTACTATATGAAGCGGTAAAGATATCTTCCGTATTAAAAGTAACAACTTTTGACATTTCAAAATTTAAGACTTATTGGTCAGAAAACGTATCAAACCGAGAGATATTGTTGAAAAATAATTATAAGCATTATCTCCTTTATCGATTTTGGAACTTTGTGCATATTGACCGACATGCTAAGATCAATCTTCTCAAGCTCCAAAATCAACTCAACCAATTGCCCATATCCTACATATTGCCATGGGATGGAATCTATTTCATTACTTGGAGACCTTCCGCGTTAGAGGGATTTCAGGATGATGGTGTTGGCGTGGTTAACCTCATAAAATTCGGACACACGACAAACGAGAAAGCGGGTCTTCTGACGACGGTTGGTGTAACCGCCGGTCGGAAGACCCGCTTTTTCTAATGGATGGTCGAGTGATCTGTTTTGATGAGGGGCACTCGACCTGCTTCTTGTTTATTTCTATTCTATTTTTTATTTCACCTCTACCTTGCGGCTTACTTTGCCGTCGGCGGTATTGATGACTACTACATAGATGCCTGCTGCGAGGTTCTCTTCGATTTCAGAGGCAGCCTCGGCAACTTTCATTCCGTTGAGATCGTAAACCTCTACGCTCTTGATTGCTCCGGTTTCTCCTTTGACGATGAGTTTGCCATTCTCTACAGTGACTACTACCTCACCATTCTGGATGCTGTCTACACCTGACTTAACGTCGACGTTGATGATGTAGGGATCGCCAAGCGTACCTACGAAGTCTTCGTTGAAGTTGATTCTCTGCTCAAGTGCGGATTCTTCGTGTGTGATGGCTGAGATTACACGGAATCTGATTTCGTCGCCGGTGTTACCGAAGACGCTGATCATCATGTAGCCGTCAACAACGACTCCGATACCACGACATTCGTCACCACAGAATGCTGCCACTTCATAGTCGTCGCCGTCAACGAATATGCCACCGGCTTCAGCTATGCGTGCAGTCACAGGCATTACGGAGGGATATTTGCCACTCATGACAACCCATCCAGCCTCGCTCTCTTTTCTTTCGATTCTTCTTGAAGGCTGTGCCTCTGATTCGGCAACGATGTTGTAGATGAATTCTTTATCGTTGTTGCTGAAGAATAGGTAGCCGGCACCATGTTCCAAATGACCGAGATCACCGATCCACTCACCCTCTGCGCTCAACTGCATGAAGCCGTCGCGACCTACGATCATGTCGCCTTCCTCTGCTGCGAGATTAGAGAAGAGGTCGGATACGTTGAGGCTGCCTTCATCTACGGGGCAACCGATCCAATTCCAGCCCTTGTTCAGAGTGATAGCAGCGGAGGGGTCGAATGAAACGCCTGCCACATTGTTGTTCTGAACTGCACCCTTAGTGAATACCTTATAAGCCTCAAGTGGTTTTAGTTCTGTGAGTGTACCTACGAGACCGAGCTGCGGGTCGCGAATCACTTCCTGAGTCTGAGAAAGCACACGGTCAACATCTGCTGAAAGGATGCTGTCGACAGCCACGGCATTCTCCACATTGTGGGAGATCCAGTTCCAACCCTCTTCGAGAGCGTAATCCATGTTTGTCTTTCTCAACATATAGTCGAGGCTTACTACATCAGATGCATAATCCTTATACTTGGCATAAGCCTTCACAGTCAAGGTATCGGTCGTGAGGCTGATAGGCTCAGTGTATTTAATGCTATTCTCATTAGGTTCAGAACCGTCGAGAGTATAGAAGATATCAGCCTTTGTGGTCAAGCTTGAAAGCTCTACTTTTGAAGAGCGGTAGAGTTTCGAGCCGGATGCCAATGAAGCAGCCGGATCAACTACCCATACAGCATGCTCACCAACTTTGAACGAAGCAGCAGCGGCATTATCATTCGCAAATAGATAAGCTTCGAAAGCAGCAGGCACTGTGTCAGCCTCTACCTTATTGAATGTAGCACCAGCCTCATCGAGAAGATAGAGATTACTTGCGCAACGCTCAGTGTTGTAGTTGCCATAGAGAGTGAAGTTCTTACCTACAGCCTTCACCTCTTCCGGAACCGGAGTGTATTCCACGTCGTAGACGAGTGAATCAGGGGTTGAGACACCGGTAGCCGAGAATGTGACGGGCACAGACTCAAACGGGGCGTATACGTTTGCAAGGAACGGATGGTTTGCCTTGATAGTATCCACAGGGGTCAATGTCTCAGCGTTCTCATCAGCGAATGAAATGAGCGAGATACCATCATTGTCACGCGGAGTGAACTCCTTGCCAAACTCAAATTCAGTCGGAGTGAACGGAAGCACAATGCCTCTCCATCCGCCAAACTCATCACCTACAGCACCCGGAACGTCGACAGTAAGAGAGATCTTATGGTCGGCAAGGCTGAAGCTTGCAGGCGCGTTGAACGCATACTTGCCATCGATAGCAATGTCGGCACGAGCCACACGAGAGCCCGCCTTATTGATGATGACGTTGAGCGAATCGCCTGTCACACCGTCGAAGCCTTCGGGCAGATAGATGAGACAGTTGGGGTTGATGCCCTTGAATGAAGCATCCGTCACGCCTTCACCGGCACGGGTAGCAGCCTGTGTCCGGCTCATGATCATGATGCTTGTAAGAGACGAACATCCGGCAAATGCACTGTCGCCGATAGACTCCACGCTTGCGAGAGTCACAGATTCAAGATTGCTACATCCTGCGAAAGAGTTGGCACCTACAGAAGATACGGTAGCGGGGAGCACCACATCCTTAAGATTCTCCATGCCTTTGAATGCATCAGTCGGGATAGACTCGTTAGTCATTTCCGAGAGGTTGAGCACCTCAAGCGATTCAAACTTATCACGGAGATTGCGGAATGCATCTTCATCCAATTCACCGCCGATGTTGAGGGTGGTTATATCCTTCGCGTTTTCATTCTCTACGAGTTTAACCTCATCCTGAGAAACGTCATCACCATCTTCGACAACAAGAGAAGTCGTGACCTTAATCTTGGTATCGCCCTGGAGATTTTCGAATGTATAGACACCATTCTCATCCGGCACAAGACGCGTGGTCTCGGTGCGGTATGTAGGATTCTCCTTGCCGACAGAGGTCATTATCTTACTTTCAGCAACGACAGTCAGTTCTACATTCGGAGCAGGATTCTTCAGACGGAACTTATAGTTGTAAGCCTCGCGGTAAAGAGTAGGTGTAGGCACATTAGAGGGTCTGCTGTAGTCCCAAGTGGTGCTTTCGGGATCAAACACCCAGAAGTCAGGGATATCCTTCCATTCATTTTCCGGATCGAGATCAACAAACTCAGGAGTGATTGATTCTGGAGTCTCAAATGCGAAACTATAGAAGAACACTACCTTTATCACGTGGTTCTCAACAGGAGAATAAGGCACCTTATAGACACCTCGGTAACAACCGTAGTAGGGTGTACGCTCCGACTTATCCACACCATTGTCATATACCTTGAACGCCACGTTGGGACGGAATACCGGATTCGGGATATAATACGAGGGCTTAAGATTTGGCATACCTACCTGCGGGTTATTGCCTATATTCTCTGGCACCTTATCATAATCCCAAGTCGCACTACCATATTTGAATGAGCGGTCTTGATCAATCTGGATATTGAAGTAACGGATGGATGTTGTCTGTCCCAGATCCTTCCAATAAGCTGCCGTACTATATAAGTTCTCAGCCCCCTTAGGTACTTCCAATGTTATAGCTGAGGGATTAGACGGGAAGGGGGTCATATTGCCCGTTACGGGAGGTTCATTTCCCTTCATCACAATCTTCTTCAATGCGATACATGCAGAGAATGCTCCCTCTCCCACATATTGTACGGAAGCAGGAAGTGTGATTTCAGAAAGTTTAGAGCAACGGCTAAATGCATTTCCCTCAATATTGACAAGATTATTAGGAAGAATGAATGTCTGCAAAGCAGTTGCAACTCCGGCATTCTTCGAGGCAAATGCATCTGATGGGATTGCATTTGCAAGATCACGCACACCCTTTATAGTTGCATCTGAAAGGTCAAGGTCAACGATTGTGGCTGCATGGTTGCGGAATGCATCAAAATCCTCGGTGCGGATCGTACCTATCACTTTAAGACGAGCAGGACACTGCTCAATCTTGGCAGCAAGCTCCCCTTCACGCACATTCACTACAGTATAGGCATTAGCACCCTGAGGCACCACCTGAATAGCAATCTCAAGATCCTCCGTAACAGAAGGTATATTAAGATTTGCCACAGCAGCGTCAACCACCTTGTTTATTCCATTCACAGCAATTGTGATACGGTTGGTCACAGCCACCGGAGTAACCCTTAGATTCAAAGGCATCCCTCTCACTACTTGTGTTACAGCTCCTTGTATATTTGCGCCCTCAATCTTCTCAGGCATATTGATATTATGATATACCACACGGTTGCCCACCGCCGAGATATAATCAGTTATTGTGTCGCTGTCAGCCTTCACAACACTCCATTTCTTCTTATTAAAAGAAGAAACGATACGGATCATATTGCCTTCACGTACTGTAGCATCCTTTATCTGACAAGTAAAATTGCAAGGAAGATTTCCAAAGTTATATGAAGAATTTGACACTACCGGAGAAATCAGTTCCTTAATACGGTTATCCTTATCCGTAAGTGCGGCACAATAGAATAGAGCAGCATTGTCAGAAGGAATGGCAAGAGCGTTCGCACGAATCGTAAACGATTTTCCAACCGCCACATTCACCACGTCAGAGACAAGACCCACGCCTCCGGCAGCTCCTGTAATCTTCCAAGGCGACATATCGTAGCTTTCCTCCGGCTGACGGAAGTTGGCATGGATAAGAGTGTTGGAATTGATGGTCGCTTTGTATACACCAGAATTGTCAGGATAGAGACGAGTGTTGTTGGCATACATTTCCATCATGGCATCGCCATAAGAGTCAGCCGTTTCAACAGTAAATGAATACTGTGAGCCCGGAGCTACTGTAGTGCCTTCAGAGAGCGCAGTGAATTTAACACCACTTGTCTCCTGAAGTATAACATTGTATTCTGTTGCAGCCACGGCATTCTCCTCAACAAATTCCTTGAAGTCCTGCCAGTTCTCCTTAGCCTTATAAGCGGCAGTAGCACCTACAGGCACAACAAGTTTGGCTTTTGGAGTTCCCTCGAACACACACCAGTTTACCCATGCCGGAGAAGAGCGACGCACAATCACCTCATTCAAGCTGCGGCAACCAAGAAAAATATTATATTCATAATTGCTTACCGATGCTGGAATCTCAATAGATTGAAGACCGCTGTAGCTGAAACATCCGCTCTTGAAAGTGTTAAGGTTTCTCGGAAGGATAATCTGACGGAGTGATGAACATTTCGTGAATGCCTTTGCAGGAATTGCATTAGCAGGGTTCGCACCGTTTGCAACGATATTCACACCTGATATGTCAAGACGAGAAAGTTTCATCCTCTCTCGCATGAACGTGAAGTCGTTCACATCAATTGTTCCATACAGCGTAAGGTCAGTGATTATTCCAGCATCTTCGTCACTAATGAGCTGCGAAAGGTTGCCGGCTTGTACCCAAAGGTTACGTTTTGAAATTACATCGGCAGCATTGCGCACAATCACGCTTATCTCCTGGTCGCTGTTGACGTTTGTCACCTTATAGTTGTGGTTGGCATCCGGAGAAAGAATGAATCCGTTAGCCTTCACCGACACAACCTGGTCGGGAGATGTAGACACAACATTGAAAGTGAAGTCACGTCCCTTTATGACGCGCGGATCATCGCAAGTGATCACGGCACCCTCCACATCAGCGGGCATGGTCATGTTGAAATAAGGTATATCATACCCTTTCGCCAGAGCCTCGCCAAGAGTGAGAAGGTCGTTTGCAACCGGCAGCCAGTTGTCGTCGCCGGATCCTTTTGTCACGACACGCACCACATCGCCATCGGCAATCTGAGTCCCTTCGGGCACTGTGCAGGAGAAGTCCGTGTAGTTTACAATCTGCAAAGACTGTATGCCGATATTTCTTCCGTTGCCGAGAAGAGCCTTGAATGTGCCGTCAGCACTGAACAGACCGGTGGATATGCTGCCGGAGAAATCATTGTTGGTGATGTTCTTTAGCGCACCTACCCTCACGGAGAATGAGACCCCGGGCTGAAGATCGGTCACGTTGATGGTCATACCGATCTGGCGTTCGTCGCTCGTGATATGTATGGGAGACCATCTTGAGGCTCTTTCTGTGGGTTTGATGTTGTAGACTATTGTCGTGAGGTTGTTGAAGCTATGAGATGTGCTGACGGTTGGGTTCAATGCGTTTGATGCATAGAAACCGTCGGCAGAGCCGCCCCAGCCCCAATTGATATGGAAATAAGGGGTGTCGCCCATCATTCTGTAGCCGTCGCACACGAAAGCGTGACCTGCGGATACATCCTGACCGCTGTAAAGCACCGGACGACCTTCATCAATCTCATTTACGATCAAGGCATCCCAAGATGCACGATCCATCTCGCTACCCTTCTTGTATGACACACCGGCATCATAACCGAACATCTCTACAAGAGCAGCGGGCACTTTCACCTCGAATGCGCTTGAACTTGACATGCCGAAGTCGGTGCCTATCGCTATTGCCGCGTCAGCCACGAGAGTCGCCACCGCGTCAGCCTCTTCGGAAGAATAGCCATTGTTACGATAATTGTCGTTGCGCATATTTTTCCAGTCGTATGCAGTAGTCTCCCCGTCTTTCACGAGAGAAGCGGGACGCATGGCGGGATAATCATAATATTTCATGATTTCAGCCAATGCGGTTCCGACGCATCCTACGAGACGACGGTTGGGCACATTGTTGTTGAAAGGGGCTTCCTGACTCCATGTGGGAGTGGCGAGCACTTTCTCGACTGAATTAGCCATCGGCACCGCAATGCTGCGGGTAGTGGCAATCTTAGGTTGTTCCACACGCATCAGCATCTGACCCGCCATCTCGGGAACAGACTGTTGCTGCCATACCGAGGTAGTGGAGAAACCGATCACAGGCTCCACCGTGTCATCTGCCGACACGATGATGAATCCCTCTCCGTCAATGGCGTTAAACACATAATACTTCGGAGTGGATCCAGCAGTCTCCACATGCACAAGTTTCAGCGCGTCAACGTCTGCCAAACGAGAGACATCACCATTGCTGAAAAAAGTCGCGGCGGCGGTCTTTGCACCGTCTGCGGTCAGTACGCCGCCCCGGGCAAGTCCCGGGGTCAGCATACATGATCCGATAAACAGCGTCTGCAAAATCTGTTTAAGCATAATCTGTCTGTTTATTATTTGTTGTTTATTTGTTTCTTCTGATATTCATTGAAGATATCTTGCCTCTACTCTTTAGAATGCCACCTTTCTGCCATTGATGATGTACATTCCTTTGGGTAGACGCTCGGCAGCCTCCTTGATGGTGACATCTTTCAGGATAAGGATACCACGGAGATTATATACTGTCAATCTCTCGTTCTCATCTGTGAAGATGCTTGTCAGACCGGATATTACTGAGGTGGTGCCGTGGATCTCGACATCATGTGAAGGCATTGTTGCCGGAATCTCCTCTTCCCAGCCATCAAATACTCTGTTGGAAGGGAGTTCTACCTCAGGTATCTCAATCGGAGCACCCATCTCAAGCTGTGCGGTATAGAAGATATCTCCGTCAAGATATACTGTGAGGTTGTAGAGTATTGCTGTATATTCCGCCTCTACTGTCAAGTCTTCGGAAGGCATTGTCTCAGGAAGATTTGCCCAACCGGTAAACTCGTAACCCTCTTTCTCAGGTGCATCAACTGCTGCGATTTCAGTTCCGGTCTCAACCTCAACTGCCTTGTAAACCTCACCGTCCACCATGTAGGTGAGGGTGAAGATGTACTGCTCGAACTCGGCGGACAGCTTGATGTCGCCTGCAACTGTCATCTTACGGGTTGCATTCGTGTCGCCGTCGCTCCACTTAACGAAACGATACTTGGCATCAGCGGTTGCGGTGAACTCGATCTCAGTGCCGTCAAGGTACTGACCGTTCTTGAAGTCCACATTACCACCGTTTCCGGCTGTAATATCTACAGTATAATATTTGGTGTAGGTTGCGTTTACGGTAACGTCCTTGGCAGGCATTATCTCGGGGAGACCCTCCCAACCTGCGAACTCGTAGCCATCCTTCACGGGTCCTGCCTTTGCCTCAATTTTGGCTCCTGCCTCAACATCAACTGCCTTGTAAACCTCACCGTCCACCATGTAGGTAAGGGTGAAGACGTACTGCTCGAACTCGGCGGACAGCTTGATGTCGCCTGCAACTGTCATCTTACGGGTTGCATTCGTGTCGCCGTCGCTCCACTTAACGAAGCGGTACTTGGCATCAGCGGTTGCGGTGAACTCGATCTCAGTGCCGTCAAGGTACTGACCGTTCTTGAAGTCCACATTACCACCGTTTCCGGCTGTAATATCTACTGAATGGTATTTGGTGAAGGTTGCGTTTACGGTAACGTCCTTGGCGGGCATTGTCTCGGGGAGACCCTCCCAGCTTGCGAACTCGTAACCCTCCTTCTCAGGTCCATCCTCGGCTACAATCTTGGCTCCAGCCTCAACATCAACTGTCTTGTAAACCTCACCGTCCAACATGTAGGTAAGGGTGAAGACGTACTGCTCGAACTCGGCGGAAAGTTTGATGTCGCCTGCAACTGTAATATTACGGGTCGCTTTCGTGTCGCCGTCGCTCCACTTAACGAAGCGGTACTTCGGATCAGCTACTGCCGTGAACTCTATCTCAGTGCCGGCAAGGTACTGACCGTTCTTGAATTCAACCTTACCACCCTCTCCGGCTGTGATCTCCACTGAATGGTACTGGGTGAAGGTTGCATTTACGGTAACGTCCTTAGCGGGCATTGTCTCGGGAAGTGCATCCCAACCTGCGAACTCATAACCCTCTTTCTCAGGTGCATCAACTGCTGCAATCTTGGCTCCAGCCTCAACATCAACTGTCTTGTAAACCTCACCGTCCAACATGTAGGTAAGGGTGAAGACGTACTGCTCGAACTCGGCGGAAAGTTTGATGTCGCCTGCAACTGTAATATTACGGGTCGCTTTCGTGTCGCCGTCGCTCCACTTAACGAAGCGGTACTTCGGATCAGCTACTGCCGTGAACTCGATCTCAGTGCCGTCAAGGTACTGACCGTTCTTGAAGTCCACCTTACCACCGTTTCCGGCTGTGATATCTACTGAATGGTATTTGGTAAAGGTTGCGTTTACGGTAACGTCCTTGGCGGGCATTGTCTCGGGGAGACCCTCCCAGCTTGCGAACTCGTAGCCATCCTTCTCAGGTCCATCCTCGGCTACAATCTTGGCTCCTGCCTCAACATCAACTGCCTTGTAAACCTCACCGTCCAACATGTAGGTGAGGGTGAAGATGTACTGCTCGAACTCGGCGGACAGTTTGATGTCACCTGCAACTGTAATCTTACGGGTTGCATTCGTGTCGCCGTCGCTCCACTTAACGAAGCGGTACTTCGGATCAGCGGTTGCGGTGAACTCGATCTCAGTGCCGTCAAGGTACTGACCGTTCTTGAAGTCCACATTACCACCGTTTCCGGCTGTAATATCTACAGTATAATATTTGGTGTAGGTTGCGTTTACGGTAACGTCCTTGGCAGGCATTGTCTCGGGGAGACCCTCCCAACCTGCGAACTCGTAGCCATCTTTCACCGGTCCTGCCTTTGCCTCAATCTTGGCTCCTGCCTCAACATCCTCTGTATCGTAGACCTCGCCGTCCACCATGTAGGTGAGGGTGAAGATGTACTGCTCGAACTCGGCGGACAGTTTGATGTCACCTACAACTGTCATCTTGCGGGTTGCATTCGTGTCGCCATCGCTCCACTTAACGAAGCGGTACTTCCCTTCTGCGGTCGCGGTGAACTCGATCTCAGTGCCGTCAAGGTACTGACCGTTCTTGAAGTCCACCTTACCACCGTTTCCGGCTGTAATATCTACAGTATAATATTTGGTGTAGGTTGCGTTTACGGTAACGTCCTTGGCAGGCATTGTCTCGGGGAGACCCTCCCAACCTGCGAACTCATACCCCTCTTTCACGGGTCCTGCCTTTGCCTCAATCTTGGCTCCTGCCTCAACATCCTCTGTATCGTAGACCTCACCGTCCACCATGTAGGTAATTGTAAAGACATTCTGCTCAAACTTAGCAGAAAGGTCGATGTTTCCGGCAACAGTAATCTTTCGAGGATTATCCTTAACGCCATCACTCCATTCCACGAAACGGAACTTCTCGCCAGCGGTTGCAGTAACCGTGATTTCATCACCTTCAAGATAACCCCCTTCCTTAGCCTCAAAGTCAACAGAACCACCCTCTCCGGCTGTGATTGCAACTGCAAAGTATTGTAGGAAGAGAGCGTTTACTGTAATATCCTCAGCAGGCATTGTCTCGGGAAGACCTTCCCAGCCATTAAACTTGAAGCCCTCTTTCACAGGATCCTCAACTGCAGGGATTGCTGTACCCTTCTCAACTTTCGCAGTCTTGTAATCCTTACCTTCTACCTTATAAGTGATAGTATAGAGATACTGCTCAAACTCGGCTACCAAGTCAATATTGCTGTTGACTGAGATTGTACGGGTAGCTTCTGTAACGCCGTCGCTCCACTTCACGAAACGGAACTTATCGTCAGCGGCAGTAGCAGTAACCGTGATTTCATCACCATCAAGATAACCCTCTTCCTTAGCTTCAAAGTTTACGGTACCACCCTCTCCGGCAGAGATATTCACTTTAAAATATTGGAGGAACAACGCATTTACCGTCACGTCATTCGCAGGCATTGTCTCAGGAAGACCATCCCAGCCGTTGAACTTAAAGCCCTCTTTCACAGGATCCTCAACCGCAGGGATTTCGGCACCTACCTCCAGGTCAAACGAATTGTACTCTTTGCCTTCCACCATATATTTAAGCATAAATATATTCTGCTCAAACTCGGCTGTGATATTCAGGTCGCCATCGACTACAATATTACGTTCCTGATTAGTGTCGCCGTCGCTCCACTTCACGAAACGGAACTTCAGATCCGGATTGGCAACAGCAGTGAGCTCGGTGCCTTCAGCATATCTGCCGTTCTCAAAACTTACAGAACCGCCATCAGCCGCACTGACCTCAACATTAAAATATCTGTTCACAACCAATTTGTAGGGATCAGAGGGAAGACCGATAGCCTTATCAGCTTCAAAAGCCATCGACACGCCTTCAATGACAGCATCATCCGTGCTGCCCTTCTTCCTCAGCTTAAAAGTAACTGTTTCCCCATTTGCCTCATTGCTGCGGATACGCATGTAGAGACAATCATTGGCATTGGGCAGAATCTCAGAGACACCTCTGCATTCATCGCCCACAAATGCAGCCACCTCATAATCAGAGGCAGCATCCCACGCAGCGGGATTTCCAAACGAGAGTTCAAAATAGAGACTCATGTCGTAACGATAATCGGCAGGATTGACAGTCCACGCGGAAGCGAAAGCTCCCTTCAACGAGCAGACCGCCACTACAAGCACAATCAGCATCACAAACGGATTTCTAATTGTTTTCTTCATTGGTGATTAACAATTTTTAATACTTATTAATAATTTAGGTTAGTTTAATCTTTGTAAAAAATGCACACAATAACCTCTCCGTGCCAATCGACACGGATACACGTCCCCGTAAAATTGCATGCCACGACTTTTTCTACAGCTTCCATCATTTCATAACGAAATCATGATTTTTGCAATTATTTTGTATTAAATATGTTAATAATGAAATTAAAATACGGCACATTTCTACCTATTGCCACCGACAAATTTAATTTCAATATTTAATTTACCCTTTAGTCTGCAAAGTTAACATTTTTTTGATAAATAAAAACAATCATGGCGACTGCCGTAAACCTTTCCTTACCTCTGACCTCCCCGTTTCACATAGCGGATAAAGCTATAATGCCTCCGTGTTTTAAGGTAATCCAAATCATCCTGACATGCGTATGCCTCACGCTCAAACGAGATGTTGAAATATGCTTTCAGCGAAGATCCATATTGGAAAAGACGGAATACCCATTCAATAACATACAGAATATAGAACGGAATGTAGCCGAGCTCCTTTATCTGGGCTGTATGAATCAATTCATGATTGATTATAAACTTATTACATGGTCCCTTTGCAAACAAAACCCCGAAAAGATTGATCACATACATGCCGCGTCCGAAAGGTATGATTTTGTTATAAATTATCTTCATCTTTACATTTCAAAGAATCAAGAATTCAAAGAATCAAGAATGATTAGTAATCTCCAAAAAATAATTGACAAAGTTAATTATTTTTTGATTAACTTTGCAGTATGTCACAGGAAAATTCAAACACAAAGGAGAGACAACGCACGGATTTGCGTGTGCCTCGCAGATATATCGTCTATATCCACAACGATGATTTCACCACCATGGAATTTGTAGTGATGATCCTCACCACAATCTTCCATAAAAGCCAAGCAGAAGCAGAAAGCCTCATGCTCCAAGTGCATCATTCTGACAAGGCACCTGTAGGGTGCTACAGCTACGACATCGCACTCACGAAAGCCGGACAAGCCACAAACCTCGCTCGAGAGCAAGGTTTCCCGCTGCGACTAACGATAGTGGCGGAATAACCATAGCAAGCTATAAGGAACTCATTTAAGACCACTTCTAAATCTCGTATGGAAAATCAAATATATTACTCTCAGAAGCTTGAGACAAGCTTAGACATGATGTTTGACATTGTGGAGGAGAAGAGGAATGAATATGCCACACCCGAACATTTTCTTATGTCGCTCTGCCATCAGATGCAATTCAGAAAAGCAATCAAAGACTGCGGCGGCAAAATGATACGGCTCATGAACAACATTCAGGCATATCTCAATATCCTTGACAAGATACCGGAAGGAGAAGATACGACTAATGCAATCTCAGCACAACTGAAACAGATGCTTGAAATGGCATCAACATCCGCCATCAATGCCGCAAAAAATATAATCGAGGTGCCCCACGTAATCAAGGCATTGCTTGAGCTTCCGGAATCACATGCCCGCTATCTGCTGCTGAACGAGGTTGACGGCGATGAGGCAACCCTGATGTGCAACATCGTCGATAATTATAATACCGCCGATTCCTATCTCATGCAAGATGATTTCATGGACGACGATTGGCTTGAATCGGAAGAGTTGCCCGACAACGACGGTATGCAATGGAAGAGATTCGTGGTCTGCATGAACGACAACACCGAGCAACGCAACCCGCTTGTCGGCAGGGAGACGGAACTGGAGAATACGATACGCGTGCTTTGCCGTAAGGATAAGAACAACGTGCTGCATATCGGGGAGCCGGGCGTGGGCAAAACTGCCCTCGTGTATGGTCTTGCCGCCCTGATAAACAAGGGAGACGTGCCCGACTCGCTCAAGGACTCAAAGATATATCAGCTTGAGATAGGCACCCTTCTCGCCGGCACACAGTTCAGAGGGGATTTTGAGAAACGTCTCAAATTGATAATGGACGGGATAAGCCGCGAGGAGAATCCAATCATATACATCGATGAGATACATGGTCTTGTAGGCGCGGGCGCAACCGGAGAAGGCGCGATGGACGCATCCAATATGCTGAAGCCGTATCTCGAGACAGGCAAGATACGTTTCATCGGATCAACCACATACGATGAATACAAACGTCATTTCGCAAAGAGCAAGGGACTCGTCAGAAGATTCCGGCAAATCGACATACCGGAACCATCCATACAGGAGACCATCTCTATAATCAGCAAACTGAAGGGGAACTATGAGAATTTCCATGGTGTCATTCTCCCCGACAAGACAATAGAGTTTGCCGTAACCTCCGCAGCCCGTCATCTCTCTGACCGCTTCCTGCCCGACAAGGCAATCGACCTTATCGATGAGGCGGGGGCATATCGCCGCATACATCCCCTGCCTTCCGGAGAACAGACCGTGGATGTCGATCTCATTGCCGAGGTGCTTTCCAAGATATGCAAGGTAGACTCCATATCCATCAAGGAGGACGACACGAGCCGTCTTGAATCGCTTGAGCCTCGGATCCTTTCCAAGATATTCGGGCAGGACAAGGCGGTGAAGAGCGTCACGGAGGCAGTACAGATGTCGAAGGCAGGGCTGACAGAGGATTCGAAGCCCCTTGCCTCCCTGCTGTTTGTCGGACCTACCGGCGTGGGAAAGACGGAGGTGGCACGCGTGCTTGCCCAGGAATTAGGCATAGAGCTGATACGTTTTGACATGAGCGAATTTGCAGAGAAACACGCCGTGGCAAAGCTCATCGGTTCGCCGGCAGGTTATGTGGGATATGAGGATGGAGGACAACTCACTGATGCCATACGCAAATCCCCCAACTGCGTCCTTCTCCTCGACGAGATAGAGAAGGCGCATCCCGACATCTACAACATCCTCCTGCAAGTGATGGACTACGCACGTCTCACCGACAATAAGGGGAATCATGCGGATTTCAGAAACGTGATATTGATAATGACCTCCAATGCCGGCGCACAGTATGCCTCACAAGCAAAAGTGGGATTCGGCAACACCACGTCATCCGGCGAAGCAATGATGCGCCAGGTGAAGAGATCTTTCAAGCCCGAATTCATCAACCGCCTATCCGCCACCATAGTATTCAACGACATGACACGCGATATGGCGTCGCGCATCCTTGACAAGAAACTTGACATGCTGCGCCGTCAGCTCAGCAATAAGAATGTGGAGCTTATCCTCTCCGACGAAGCCCACCAATATCTCCTCTCGGAAGGATTCACGCCCGAATATGGAGCCAGGGAAATAGACAGGGTAATCACTAACCGTCTGAAACCTATCCTTATGAGGGAGATATTGTTCGGGGAATTGAGAGAGGGCGGCAAAGCGGAAATCATACTCTCCGACAATGGTCTCATGATGAAACAGAATATTAAATAATTTAAGGTTTAATGTTTATGGTTTATGATCATTAAATTTTGTATAATGAAAAAATTCGTGGATTTTCGTGAATCTTAAACCTTAAACTATAAACGTTAAACCACTGAAGTGCAGCTTGCGAAACTTCAGTTAAATAAACTTTCAATTTATGACCTTGATAAATTCTATAAAAGAATCACTTGAAGGCGTGATTAACGGACCCTTCAGTTCCCAAATAATCACGCTTATTCTCCTCTTCTCGTTAGGCTTGCTCGCAGTTGCAGCCTATTATATCGCGAAGATGATATTGAACGTACTGGAGAAAGTAATACTTCGGAGCCCGACAGAATGGGACGACGACATGTTTAATCCGTCGTTCATGAAGGCGGTATCGCAATTGGCACCCGCAATAGTGGTGTCGTGGCTTCTTCCGGAATTCTTCTCCGACACGCCGGATTCAGTCAGATGGGTAGACACTCTCACGTCATTCTATATCCTTTGGGCTCTCGTGAGAATCATTGTCATACTCTTCAACAACCTTTACCTCGCTTTCCTAAAGCGTGAAAAGCTGAGGCCATACGCAGTAAAGGGCATATTCCAGATGTTCAAGCTTATAGTAATCGGAGTAGGCGTGATAATAGCCATAAGCATACTGGTGAACAAGACCCCAATAGCCATAATCACTGCGTTGGGTGCGTCTGCCGCAGTCCTGATGTTGTTATTCAAAGACACCATCATGGGGCTTGTAGCCAGCATCCAGCTGACCGCCAACAATATGCTCAAACGTGGAGACTGGATCTCCATGCCAAACCGCGACCTCAACGGAGAAGTGCTCGATGTGACACTCACCACCGTCAAGGTGCGCAATTGGGACAACACCGTAACTACAGTGCCGCCATATTCCCTCGTCACGGAATCGTTTCGCAACTATCATCCGATGCAGGTGTCGGGCGGCCGACGGGTGGATAGAGCCATTTACGTTGACATGAATACCGTGCGTTTCCTCTCTGCCGAAGAGATCGACAGGCTGAAAGAGGAGGGTTTTGTAGAGAAGGGAAGCCATACACATGGGAAGGTGGTCAACCTGCGCCTACTGCGTGACTATATCGAATCGTATCTGCGTAGCCGTGATGATGTAAACCAGGAAATGACCCTCATGGTGCGTCAGCTACCCCCAACAAATTCAGGACTCCCCATACAGTTGTATTTCTTCACCGGCACGACGGAATGGGTGAAACACGAGCATGTCATGGCAGATATCTTCGACCATGTGTATGCCACAATCAACGCGTTTGGACTCAACATATTCCAGACTCCGGCTGGCACTGACCTCAAGAATCTCCGTATCCCCTCCCCTCAACCATAAACCACACTCCATAAAACCATTCCACACATAGCTATGATATTTGCACTTGACGAGGAGATAGCGTTTCCAGACCCACGTCTCGGCGAACCCGACGGTCTTTTCGCAGTAGGCGGCGATCTCTCCACCGACCGCCTGCTGCTTGCCTACAGCTACGGCATCTTCCCCTGGTATTCCTTCCGCGACAGCGACGAGCCGATGTGGTACTGCCCCATGGATCGTTTCGTAATCTTCCCGGAGGAGATACATATCTCCCACTCCATGCGTACGCTCATCAACAAACGACGATACCGCCTCAGCATAAACGAGGATTTTGATGGCGTCATCTCCCAATGCAGCAAGCTCCGCATAGAGCATGAGGGGGCATGGCTTGGGGAGCACATCATAGAGGCATATACAGAGCTCCACCATCAAGGTTTTGCAGCAAGCGTGGAGGCATGGGACGGCGATAGGCTTGTGGGCGGACTTTACGGAGTCAGCATCGGCAACTCCTTCTTCGGGGAGAGCATGTTCTCGCTCGTGCCGAGTGCAAGCAAACTCGCCCTCATCCACCTGGCGACCGTAATGGCAGACAATGGAGGGAGGCTGATCGACTGCCAGTTTGAGACACCGCATCTCAAGAGCATGGGCGGACGCTACATCCCCTATTCCGAATATCTCGAGATAATAATGCAACCGCTGGATGGGAACGGTAATTCCAACTGATAATTCCGACCGGTAAATTCAACTGACATTTTCAGATAAATTCAGATAATTTCATTTAAAATCGACAGGTCAAAATTTCGGATAACGGGATTTTTTTTGTAACTTTGCAAGAGGGCATGCATAGCCACGCCCGACAGGTAAAAACATTCATTTGACCACATGGCAGAGAACAACGACCTTTTCCAATTCGACAATTTCTCCGGCGTAGAAGACCGGACTCCAGAAGCAGACATACAGACAGAAGAGATCACGGCATCTATCTCAGAGAATGACGCCGTTGATAACGAAGAACCCCACAACACAGATGCGGGGTCATATAATGACGACGCTATCCAACATCTCGACTGGAACGAGCATATCCGCCGGCGTCCGGGCATGTATATCGGTAAACTTGGCGACGGCAGTCATGCCGAAGACGGCATATACGTGCTCATAAAGGAGGTGGTTGACAACTCTATTGACGAGTTCAACATGGGTGCCGGAAAACGTATAGACATCACCCTTACCGACGAGGGAGAGGTGACAATACGCGACTACGGACGTGGCATACCACTCGGCAAGGTGAGGGAAGTGGCATCCGAGATCAATACCGGCGGCAAATTCGACGACAAGAACTTCAAGAAATCAGTCGGACTGAATGGCGTCGGACTTAAAGCCGTCAACGCCCTCTCCACATTCTGCGACGTGGCAAGCGTGCGCGACGGAAAGAAAGTGACCGTTAATTTTGAGAAAGGCAACGTGGTGAGTCAGACCCAACCGGAAAACACCCGACAGCCTAACGGCACAATGGTGCATTTCCGTCCGGACAACACCCTTTTCCGCGACTATAAGTTCCGCATGGAATTTGTGGAGACAATGGTCAACAACTACACCTATCTCAACGCCGGGCTACAGATTTTCTTCAACGGGAAACGATATCTCTCGCGCCATGGTCTTCTCGATCTCCTGAAAGAGAACATGACCTCCGCCCCACTCTATCCCATCATACATCTTCAGGGAGAGGATATCGAAGTGGTGCTGACCCACACCGACCAATACGGCGAGGAATATTATTCATTCGTCAACGGACAGCATACCACCCAAGGCGGCACCCACCTCTCGGCATTCCGTGAGCACGTGAGCCGCACCATAAAGGAATTCTCAGGCAAGGGATATGAATTTTCCGACATCCGCAACGGCATGGTAGCGGCAGTCAGCGTCCGCATTCAGGAGCCGGTGTTTGAAAGCCAGACAAAGACAAAACTCGGCAGCAAGGAGATTGCGCCCGACAGCAGTATAACCGTCAACAAATTCATAGGCGACTTCCTTAAAAAAGAGCTTGACGACTATCTCCACAAGCATCAGGACGTAGCAGACGCCATGCTAAAGAAGATAGCATCCAGCGAGAAGGAGCGTAAGGCAATGGCTGGTGTGGCGAAGCTTGCCCGTGAGAAGGCCAAGAAAGTGAGCCTCCACAACAGGAAGCTGCGCGATTGCCGCATTCACTACAACGACACGGTGAAACAGAACGCCAAGACAGAAGACCGTCGTGAACTCTCGTCAATTTTCATCACCGAGGGCGACTCCGCATCCGGCACCATCACGAAAGTGAGAAACGCCGAGACCCAGGCGGTATTCTCTCTCCGTGGTAAGCCACTCAATTCCTACGGCATGACGCAGGAGATCGTGTATAAGAACGATGAGTTCAATCTTCTTCAGGCAGCCCTCAACATAGAGGAGGGTATCGAGGGACTGCGCTACAACAAGGTGATAATTGCCACTGATGCCGATGTTGACGGGATGCATATCCGTCTGCTCGTCATAACCTTCTTCCTGATGTTCTTCCCCGATCTCGTGAAAAAGGGGCATGTCTTCATTCTCCAGACCCCCCTCTTCCGCGTCAGGGACAAGAATGCCACACGCCGCAACAAATCAAGAAAACGGTCCAAATCCAAGGGTGACGACAGTGGCGACCGCGACACATACTATTGCTACACCGACGAGGAACGGGAAGCCGCCATAGCCAAATTCGGCAACAATGCCGAGATCACACGATTCAAAGGTCTTGGCGAGATCAACGATGTGGAGTTTGCCGAGTTCATCGGTCCCGACATGCGTCTTGACCCGGTGACCCTGAAAAAGGATGACACCGTAGACAAGCTCCTCGAATTCTATATGGGTAAAAACACTATGGAACGTCAGAATTTCATCATCGATAATCTCGTGGTGGAGGATGATTCAGAAATTTAAATAAGTTTAGCACTCTCAATTAATCTTTTTCCCCTTTAGAATGTCATTATAATGAAAGCACTTTTTGCAGGTAGTTTCGATCCGTTCACGATAGGTCATCAGTCTATCGTGGAGCGCGGATTGAAAATATTCGACAAATTGATAATCGCAGTCGGCTATAACGAACACAAGCCCGGAGAATGGACTGCCGGACAACGAGAGAAGGCAATATCCGCACTCTATCAAGGCGACCCCAGGATAGACGTGGCAACCTATACGGGGCTTACCGTTGATTTCGCACGCCACTGCGGTGCGGATGTGCTGCTTCGGGGAGTCAGAAGTATGGCAGATTTCGAATATGAGAGAAATATCGCCGACACCAACCGTGCGATAGCGGGTATGGAGACGGTGATTCTCATTGCAAAACCCGAGTTCTCGTTCGTGTCAAGTTCCATCGTCAGGGAACTTATGCACAACGGACATGACGTAAGAAAATATATAGCCGGCGACTTTCCTCTTCCGTGATTGTCGGCGGCAACCCAAAATAAGGCGGCATCGACAGACCGTGCCTTATCTGAATTATAAAAATTATGAGAAAACCATTAATACTACTTGGAGCCGGTGCGCTCCTTTGCGCTGCAGGCCTGGCAAACGCCCAGTCTTATATCAACCAGAATCAGAAACTGAGAATGGCTGAGGCAGCCATTTCGCAATTCTATGTCGACACCGTCAATGAGAATAAGCTTGTAGAGGATGCGATAAAGGCAATGCTCGAAGGGCTTGACCCTCATTCACAATATTCCAATCCGGAAGAGACCCGCGAACTCAACGAGCCACTGACAGGCAACTTCAGCGGCATAGGCATATCCTTCAATATGAATCAGGACACACTCTACGTCATACAGACCGTAAGCGGAGGTCCGTCAGAGAGGGTGGGGATCCTTGCCGGCGACCGTATCATTGAGGTCAACGACACGGTCATAGCTGGCGTGGGGATGAAAAACAATCAGATCATGAAGCGACTGCGCGGTCCCAAGGGAACAGACGTAGACGTGAAGGTGCTGCGCCAGCAGGGTGGCAAGCCAGAGGAGATAAACTTCACCATCACTCGAGCCGACATACCGATCTATAGCGTAGACGCTGCCTACATGGTTGACCCCAAGACCGGCTATATCCGTATAAACCGTTTTGCAGCCGAGACTGCCAAGGAGGTTGCGAATGCCATTTCCGATCTCAAGAAGCAGGGCATGGATCGCCTTATCCTTGACCTCGTTGACAACGGCGGCGGCTATCTTAATGCTGCCGTGGATATGCTCGGCGAACTTATTGAACCGGACAAGCTCGTGGTATATACGGAAGGTACCAACTCTTCCCGTCAGAACCATACCACACGCCCTTCAGGCAAGAAACCTCTGTTTTCCGACGGGCGTCTCGTAGTGATGACCAACCAATATTCTGCTTCCGCTTCCGAGATTACCTCGGGAGCTATCCAAGACTGGGACCGCGGACTGGTGGTGGGACGGCGCACTTTTGGCAAGGGACTCGTGCAACGACCAATCCCCTTCCCCGACGGCTCGATGATACGCCTTACCGTGGCTCACTACTATACCCCTACCGGACGCGACATACAGAAGCCATATACCAAGGGGGATCAGAAAGCCTATCATGAGGATATGCTCGAACGCTTCAACCACGGAGAGCTGATGCATGCCGACTCAATAAAATATATCGACTCGCTGAAAGTGGAGACTCTCAAGCTCCATCGCCCCATCTACGGCGGAGGAGGCATATATCCCGATAAATTCGTGCCGCTCGATACTACGGAATTCACAAAATACTACCGCAACGTTGTGGCAAAGGGTCTTATCAACAGATACGTGATAAACTACGTTGATAAGAACCGTGCGGATATAAAACGTAAATTCAAGAACGACGATGCCTTCGTGAAAGGATTTGCCGTCACCCCGGCAATGCTCGCAGAGCTTGACGAGTCGGCAAAGAAAGAGGGCATTGAATATAACGCGGAGGAAGCCGCCACCAGTGCTCCCCTCTTCTCCATGATAATAAAAGCTCTTATCGGTAGAGATATCTACGATAACGCCACATATTTCAAGGTTTATAATCTTCATGATCCGATATTCCGCGAGGCTCTGGAGCTTATAAACTCGTCCGAATACGACCGTCTGCTCTCCACGGAAGCTGCACGGAAGTAATAATGTCCCTCGTATGCCGGTCATGTCTTGATGACGCATCGGCATACGGTTTCCTTTTTTATTCCGCTATTTTCATCTTTTCTATTTCATAACGAATCTAACCGGACTGATATGAAACTCCCTATTTTAGTGACATCCGCTCTCTCCCTTATTGCGACGAACGCAGCTGTGGCCCAAGCGAAGCCACAGAAGAATCTTGAGTTCCGTCGTATCGTGGCAATGCATGATTCTCTTATAAAAGCGCAGAAAGCGGCAGAAATAATCCCCCCTCTTGATTCCGCCTTGACGGTGGTGAGAGACGTGGATGAAATCATAGCTTCTCTTGATATGCCGGAATTGGCGACAACCCCTATCAATAAGGCTATGGCACCATGGGTATTTATCGGATATCGGCATCTGAAAAAAAAGGAGATGGATACAAAACTTCCGGTATGGGTGCCCGGGACAAAGGTGCTCACCAACGACTCTATTGACAACGAAACGTCTGACATCCGCTATGACGACTCCTATATAATATCCTCCATACTGGATATGCCGGAGGATGAGGTAAGTGAATCGGACTCTATTGATATTGCAAATATCGGAGAACCTACACCCGACTATTCACTGCTTACAGGCGATCCCACCCCGAAATGGATGCGCAACACGCTGAACCTATATCGCATACAGGAGGATTTCATGTATGACCTCATGGTGACAGAGCCGGAACATATAGAATACTCCTACTGGGGACTCCCCGTCCCACCACGCCTGCGTGAGGACGACGTGACTTTCGCAGGATATATAAAGCGACTTGAACTGCCGGAAGTAGACACTGAAAAGGCTATCCTTCCAGAAGAGGTGTTACGAAGAAAACATTGGCTACATAATTTCGGATCCTCCCTGCATTTCTCACAGGCGTTCATATCAAAAAACTGGTATCAGGGTGGCAATAACCATCTCTCTCTCCTTTTCAATATCTATTGGAACGTACAGTTGAACCAGGTATATCATCCGAATCTGCTTCTTCAGAGTGCCCTATCCTACAAGATAGGTCTGAACTCCACGCCGCAAGATGAGGTGCATGCATACTCTATTTCGGAAGACATTCTGCAATACAACCTCAACTCCGGTCTGAAAGCTTTCCAAAAATGGTTCTATTCGCTCAACCTTCAGTTTAAGACACAGATTCTCCGCAACTACGAAAACAACTCAATGAAGCGCAAGTCTTCGTTCCTCTCTCCGGGCGACTTCAACCTCGGTCTCGGTATGGCATACTCCCACCAGAACAAGAAGAAAACGCTACAGCTGACCGCAACCATCTCTCCACTCTCTTACAACCTCAAGACCTGTATCTCCGATAAGATTGACCACGGGCAATTCAACATCGAGCCTGACCGCAAGACAAGAAGCGATATCGGTAGCAACGGCGAGTTCAACATGACATGGCAGGTGACACACAACATCAACTACCGCACCCGCGTGTTCCTCTTCACCGATTATGACTACTTCCTCGCCGATTGGGAGAATACCGTCAATTTCTCCATCAACAAATTCCTGTCAACCCAAATATATCTGCATCTGCGCCACGACACATCGTCAGATATGTCAACCTCGTGGAAGCATTTCATGATGAGGGAGGTGCTCAGCTTCGGTCTGACCTATACATTCTCTTCAAAACCATGATTCTATTCACAAGTAAACCTCTCTCCATATCATGATTAGATCCATCACTGATACCCGACGCACAACGGCATGCATGGCATTGCTCTCGTTATGCGTCGGACTTTATTTATCAAATGCCCGCGCGTCATCACCCATAGCTTTCGACGTAGACCGGGCAATCGGGATTTGCGATTCCTCCGCACTCGATAATCTGGAAGGAATCTGGATATATCCTGACGACAACGTGACCGTCACCGTATTCCGCAATGATTCCAGGCAACAATATTCATTGCCGGAATATGACATTACCGTGGTACACTCCCCCGACTGTTCTCTCTCGCCGGGTGAGCGTATCGGTCGTATTTCCGCAACTCACGATGTGCGCCGATTTGATGTGGAATTATACACCGAGCGCAAGGGACTCTCTTTCATGAAACCGAAAAACTGTAGTGGTACCCTGTCATCGGAAGGCGATATGCTGACCTTACGTCATGATGCACCGCGATTCCGTCTTCGTCTGAACCTCAATCCCACCACACTGCTGCCACGTCTTTGGAAGAGTATGCTGCGAATCAGCGGCTCCACACGCGACGGCAATGACAACAGCACGAGCGGCATGATAAAGATCTACCCGTCGTATGACGGCAACGGCTCATCTCGTCTTCAACCACGATACCTGTAGAATGAAACTCCTGATATTCATAATTACATTGCCTCTTCTTCTCCTCGCCTCGCACGATGTGGAGGCAAGGAAGATACGTCAGTCTCTGAAAGTGACTACCATGAAGGAAGCAAAGGGGAAGAGCGGGACGAAAAAGGATAACGACACGGTAAAAGGGAACGATAACTATCCTTCAATAGAAATCTCTCTCAATTACTCAGACTCCATACAATTCACTCTTGACGGCAAAGACCTACTGTTTCACAAAAGAGACCTACAGTTTGCCGGCTACGACAAAGGAATCTCCTCATCAAGGGAATCATTCTTTCTAATCAACAGATGCCCATTCAATATAAATGGCATAGCCATCAGAATAAACTACTACGACATGCAATCGCGTATGCTGCATTCACGCGACGTCACCATCTCGTGCGACATCCCTGCCGGCGAGACGCGCAAGCTCGACATCCCCACGTGGGACACGCAACACACCTTCTACTATTACCTTGGCAACGCACCCCGACGCGTCGCCTCTCCCTACAAAGTGACCATACTCCCCCTGCGCCTGACCATCACCTCCCATCCATAATATCCATGTAATCCTTCCTACAGAAGTTATATTGAAATTGAGACCGAGCAGAATTGCCCGGTCTCTTTGTTGTGTTCAGCATGTAGGGAGAGGGGATTATTTGTCGGTCATTATGTCAAGGACAAGACGGTCTGTCTGGCGCATCGCCTCGCGTCCGATGGAGGTGAGATTGTGGATCGAACGGTCAACATCATCACTTATGATTCCTTCCGCTTCCGTGACGCATTTGCCGTTCATGGCGAGCATTGCCGACATAAGGGCAGTCGATACTCCCGATGAGATCTTCAACGAACAGGATGGTTTCGCCCCGTCGCAGATCATACCCGTCAGATTGGCTATCATATTCTTGACCGAGGCACATATCTCATCATATCCGCCACCCATCAGATATGTAAGTCCGGCAGAAGCTCCCGTCGATGCCACCACGCACCCACATAGCGCAGACAAACGTCCGAGACTCTGCTTGATGTAGATGCTCGTCAGATTACTCATCATAAGCGCACGAATCGTCTTCTCCTCATCTGCATTGACATCCTTAGCATAAGCCACAACCGGCATTGTGGCACATATACCCTGGTTTCCACTACCCGAATTCGACATCACAGCCACCTGCGCACCACCCATACGGGCATCACATGCCGCCGATGTGCTGCTTACAATATGAGCCAGCGGGGAGTCTCCGAAAAGCACCTTACCCTTATCCCTGACCGTCAATCCGAGGGAATGCCCATATTCGCCGGAAAGAGCAAGATCGGCTGCCGCGCTATTGAGACGACGCGCCTCATCAATGAATGCAATCTCCGCGAGAGGCATCGTAGTGGCAAACTCATAGACGGTGTGAAGGTCAAGTTCCGGATCATCGCCCGGCTCCGCAGAGTCGTCAGAGGCAGTGGGCTGTTTCTCCAGCAGTACCTCCCCGTCGCGCGAAAGATATACGAAATTTGTATGCGCCTCGGATATCACCGCCACAGCCTCATGACCCGCCTCATCCTCCACCGTAGCCTCGATGTGGAGATTGGAGGGTGCATCCTCATGCAGTTTTATCGATATACGCCCTTCAGAAATATATCCCTTGCCACGCTCCACCGATTCTGGCGTAACGTCGCGGAGCACCTCGAGCGCATATTCCGAACGCCCTACAAGCGCACCGAGAGCCACAGCTATCGGAAGCCCGATCATGCCCGTGCCCGGTATGCCTACACCCATGGCATTTTTCAAGATATTGCCACTCAGTCGCAAAGAGATTCTCGCAGGAAGGCAACCGAGCAGTTCCGTCGCCTTTGCCACACACAAAGCCACAGCCACCGGTTCGGTGCAACCAATCGCCGGCACTACCTCCCTCTTAACAAGCGCGATTATTTCATCGCATTTTTTCTTCTCAAGCATAGTATTCCAATCAGAATAAGTTGTGATTTTTTCAGGTATTATTGAAGTTATAAAAGACCTTATTTCATATAGCTATTCCCGCTGCCCGTTGCCGTCAAACAGCGGGTGACTACGGTTCATGCTTGCAATCCTACGGTTGGTCCAGCAGCTGCGGCATACAGCCACATATCTCTCGTTGCCGCCTATCTCCACCTGCTCACCCTCCGTGATTATATCGCCATTCCCGTCAATTCTGGCATTGACGATAGTGCGTCTGCCACACGTGCATGTCGACTTGACCTCCTCTATCGAATCGGCAATCTCAAACAGACGACGCGACCCCTCAAACAATTGCGTGCGGAAGTCTGTGCGCAGTCCGTAGCATATAACGTTGCAGTCAAAATCGTCAACGATACGTGCGAGCTGATCCACCTGTGCGGTAGTCAGGAACTGCGCCTCATCCACGAGAATCCATCCGGGGAGCATCCCCCCCTCCTCATGCATCCTGCGGATTGTCTCATAAAGGTTGCTATCCGCGTACACCCATTTGCACTCACGCTCTATGCCGATACGGCTCCTGATAACGTTGCGCGTCTCACGCGTATCGGTGGCAGGCTTGAAGCAGAGATAGGCAATCCCCCTCTCTTCAAAGTTGTAGGCGTTGGTGAGAAGCATCGCCGTCTTGGCAGAACCCATGGTGCCGTAACGGAAATATAATTTACCGATCTGTTTCATTTGACGAGTTTGATTAACCGAGTTTGATTAACTTTGATGTAAAGGTAACACCTTTTACATTATTATCCAAATATGCCGGTTTAAACTTTTATGAATGCACATCTAACAATATCCTAATCATATTTGTTATAGTTACATATCGACGCCATAATTCCTTCTGAAAGTCTTGCCGGAATCATAATACCGAACGGGACTATCATGGGAATATCAAGAAAATCCAGATAAGGATTTTTTCAATACAGTTGTCGAAACCTATCATAATTAATTATCAAATCAGACCCCACTATGAATAATTCGGATACTCTTTCTGTTGACCCGGGACGCATCACACTCGGAGAATTGCATCCCGAATTAAAAGCTCCGGTCAAAGACAATCAAAACACATACATATCACAATATGCTGACAAGAAATCGGGAGAAGGGAACCAAACTGCCGCCGACCTCTTTTTTGCAACCGCCTCTATGAAGTCAAACCGGAAAGGTCTGGCTCTTCTCCTTGTCAGATGGGGCATAGCCGCCATACTCATCACTTCCGGATGCCTTATAATCTCAGGACAGTCGATGCCTCCCGGATCCCTTTTCATGCCCCACGCCTTTGCCATCATGGAGATAGTGACAGGGACAATGCTGGCTTTGGGGATGCTGACGAGGATGGCGATGCTCGTGCCGACATTAGGCTTCGGAGCCTTTGCAGTAGCGTCTGCCATGAATGCATCGTTCAATATGGAAGCTCTTTCCTGCCTCATGGCGTGCGTCATATTTCTGATATTCGGACCGGGAAAATATTCCTGCGATTTTCTCATACGCAAGGCTATCATATCCCATTCTGAGGGAAAGAGAAATAAACTCGTGAAGAAGAGGATGTCGTATCAGGCATTCAGATATGCCCATCATTCCTAATCCGAAAAATCGTCATTAATGTCTTTTCCGTCATTATCGTCAAGTTGTCAAGTTGTCAATCTGACTGAATCAAAAAAATCCCACACTTCATTGTGTGGGATTTTTTTTGATTCTTTCAAAGGATACTTTGATTAATTCTGATGAGGCTCTACATTGATGAATCTGCGACCCTCTTTACCGGTGGAGAACACTACTACTCCATCGATGAGAGCAAAGAGAGTGTGATCCTTACCCATACCTACGTTAAGACCGGGGTGATGCTGAGTGCCACGCTGACGTTTGATAATGTTGCCGGCTTTGCAGTTTGACCCACCGGAGATTTTCACACCAAGTCGTTTGCTTTCTGATTCGCGGCCGTTCTTCGAACTGCCGACACCTTTTTTATGTGCCATATCTGATGAGTTGTTTTTTTACTTTTCGATTGTCTTTACCAAAATTTTGGAGAACTGCTGACGGTGACCGTTTTTACGACGATAGCCTTTGCGGCGTTTTTTCTTGAAAACGATAACCTTCTCACCCTTCACGAGTGGCTCAAGCACTTCACAATTCACTTTTACCCCTTCAACGGCAGGAGCTCCGACTTTAACGTCGCCGTCGGCATCAAGAAGAAGAACCTTGTCAAAGGCAACTGCGTCGCCTGCCTTAACGTCTTCGCCGAGATGATGGACATAAAGGAATTTTCCCTCTTCAGCTTTAAACTGCTGTCCTTTGATTTCTACAATAGCGTACATGCCAATAAAAAAATTGATAGTCAATTAGATCCGTTGGGCGGAAGGATACAGTTCCTTCTCTTTTATAAGCCTTGGCGGAATTACCGGATGCAAAATTAATACTTTTTTTACTATCTCACAAATAATGAGCTTTTTTTTTTCGAACCTGCAAACATTATCAGTATGACGTGCGTTTTTCTTTAGTAAACACTCTTAAATTACAGGTCAAGTGTAAATTTTTACAATAGACCCTAAATACAAAATTCTTAATTATTTAAAACTATGAACACAGCACCTCTTCAAGGTATCAAGGTAATTGACTTCACAGAAGTACAGTCGGGACCATCATGCACCCAGATGCTCGCATGGCTCGGCGCGGAAGTAATCAAAATCGAACGTCCCGGCGTGGGTGACGCCACAAGAAAGGAACTTCAGTTTAATCCAGATCTCCCAAGCTACTATTTCCTTCAGCTCAATTCCGATAAGAAATCTATCGCACTCGATGCCAAGACTCCCGACGGCAAGCAGATTCTGACAAAGCTCATCAAAGAGGCGGATATCTTCGTGGAGAATCTTCATCCGGGCGCAATGGATAAACTCGGGTTCAGTTGGGAAGTGGTTCACCAGTTGAATCCAAAATGTATTTATGGTACTATCAAAGGGTTTCCCCTCTCATCGAAATATAAGGATCTGAAAGCCTACGAGCCTATCGCTCAGGTGACAGCAGCTGCCGCTTCAACCACCGGATGGTATGAGGGTGAATACAACGTGCCCACCCAGAGCGGTGCCGCACTCGGCGATTCCAACACCGGCATGCACCTCCTGATCGGTCTGCTCGCTGCTCTACAGCAGCGCAACAAGACCGGAGAAGGATGCTTCGTCTATCAATCCATGCACAATGCATGCCTCAACCTTTGCCGTATCAAGACACGTGATCAGCTCACCCTTGACAAAATCGGATATCTGACCCAGTTCCCACAATATCCCGACGGAAAATTCGGTGACTGTGTGCCCAGAAGCGGGAATATAGAGGGTGGCGGAGTTCTTGGTTGGACATATAAGTGCAAACCTGCCGGCGGATATGACTCCGAGATAGATGCCAACAACTACGTCTACATCATCCTTCAGCGTGAACCGAAAAACTTTGAACTTGCCTGCAAGGGTCTCGGCTTTGAGGACTGGCTCACCAATCCCGACTTCAACACGGCTGATGCCCGCGATAAGCATAAGGATGAGATTTACAAGCGTATCGGGGCATGGACTGCCGACAAGACAAAATTTGAGGTGGTGGAGATCCTCAGCAAATATGGTGTGCCTGTCGGTCCGGTGCTCTCCACAAAGGAGGTGATGACCGACGAATCGCTATACGATGGCAATACGCTCGTCAATATCAACCAGGGTGGAGAGATCGGTGAGTTCGTAACCGTAGGGTGTCCCTTCACGATGAGCAACTACCAGCCTAACTACGGACCGTGTCCGGATCTCGGCGGCAATACCGATGAGATTCTGAAAGACCTCGGATATACCGATGAGCAGATAGCATCTTTCGCACAGAACGGCACGACAAGTCCGCTGAAGAAATAACCCACATTAAATCATAACACCATCAAGAGAGTTGCACACATACAACTCTCTTGACATTATTCTTAAATCAATTATGGAAAATAACACTCAAAATAATCCTGCCTGCGGATGTGCCCCAAAACCGGCTCCGAAATTCCCGGAACAGGTCACAGGGATGTACGTGCTCGCCCGTGCCCTAAAGAATATCGGCATTGACAACGTATATGGACTCGTCGGCATCCCAATCACGGAGGCAGCCTACCTGATTCAGGGGCAAGGGATACGTTTCGTAGGCTTCCGCCATGAGCAACAGGCGGGCATGGCAGCCGCTACAGAAGGGTATCTGACGGGCAAACCCGGCGTGCTCATGACCGTATCCTCTCTCGGTTTCATGAACGGTCTGACAGCAACAGCCAATGCCACAGTCAACTGCTATCCTATGATACAGATCTCCGGCGCAAGCGATCCCGCCATGGTAGACATGAATATGGGCACCTACGAACAGCTTGACCAGTTCAACACTGCCAAGCCTCTCGTGAAGGCAGCATTCAGATGCACCTACGCGAAGGATATCCCGGCTGCCGTCTACAGGGCATACCGAGCCGCTGTCTCCGGACGTCCCGGCGGTGTATACATCGACATGACCACCCCCGCCCTCGGCGAGATAATGAATAAGGTGGATGCCGACAAACTATTCTACACTCCTGTTGACATATATTCACCGGTGGCTCCCAACAGCCGGTCGGTGGAACGCGCCGTGGAGATTCTCACCTCGGCAAAACGCCCCGCAATATTGCTTGGCAAAGGGGCGGCGTATGCCCGACTTGAGGATAAGATAAAGACTCTTGTAGAGAAATACCAAATACCGTATCTGCCGATGTCAATGGCAAAGGGCATCATGCCCGACGACGGTCCGCTCAGCGCGCTCTCCTGCCGATCCACGATCATGGAGAAGTCTGACGTGGTGATGGTCATAGGCGCACGCCTAAACTGGATGCTCTCTTTCGGCAAGGGGAAATGGAACCCCGACATGAAGTTCATACAGCTTGACGTTGCACCCGAGGAGATCGACGTCAACGTGCCGATAGCCGCTCCGGTGGTGGGCGACATGGGACTCTCGATGGATGCCATTCTTGATGCTCTCGATGGCAAGAGCATGGCTACGGACTCTGACTGGGTGAGCGGGTTGCAAGCTGAGGCTAAGATAAAGAACGCCAAGTTTGCCAAACGCTTTGAGGAGGCAAAAAGCATGATGCCGATGCACCACATGACCGCCCTCTCCGCAATAAAGCCGATACTGGAGGCAAATCCTGACGTAATCCTCATCAACGAAGGAGCCAACACGCTCGACGACACCCGCGACGCCGTCAACATGTCGTTGCCCCGCCATCGCGTTGACTGCGCCACATGGGCAATCATGGGAATGGGGATGGGCTCCGCAATCGGTGCCGCCGTAGCCACAGGCAAATCCGTAGTGGCAATCGAGGGTGACTCCGCATTCGGATTCTCCGGAATGGATTTCTCCACTATATGCAGGTTTAATCTTCCCGTGACCGTAGTGATATTCAACAACGGCGGCATCTACAACGGTATCGGGGTGCCGATGGACAAAACCACCGATCCCGCGCCCACCACTCTCGACGTGCGTGCACGCTACGACAAGCTCGGCGATGCTTTCGGCGCACAGACGTTCTACGTCACCACCCCCGAACAGCTTTCCGAGGCGCTGAAGACCGGCATTGCGAGCAAGAAGCCTACCCTTATCGACGTGCAGCTTGCCGCTGACTCAGGTAAAGAATCCGGTCACATCGGATATCTTAACCCTGCCCCACTCCAGTCCATCACTGTATAATAATCTGTTTTTATTCAAGTTTTGCCGTCGTCCGGCAACGGATGACGGCCCCTTTTTTACACCTCAAACATATTATTATGGAACACATCATACTTTATGCCATCGTCCCTATCATAGTGGTGATGCTGGCGGGATATATATCCGGCAAGAAGGGGATTTTCAACGGGGATGACTCCAAGAAATTCAACAAGGTGGTGCTTGACTATGCATTACCGGCAGCCCTTTTCGTTTCGATCGTGCAGTCCACACGCGAGATGCTTGCCCGCGACCTGAAGCTGTCGATCATCTCCCTGGTGGGCATCATGTTCTGCTTCATGTTGGTCTACTACGTGTTCAAGATGTTCAAGAAAAACACCGGAGCCGACGCGGCAATCTCGGCATTGATCAGCGGAAGCCCCACAATCGGCTTCCTCGGCTTCGCCGTGCTTGAGCCGATCTTCGGCACCACGCCGAGTGTGGCACTTGTGGTGGCGATAGTCAGCATCGTGGTGAATGCCGTCGGCATTCCGGTGGGTCTGTCGCTCATGAACGCCTCGCTCGAGAAGCAGCAACTCGCCGCAGCCACCACATCCGGCACCGCAGCTGTGGTGAAGAAGCGTCCGAGCGCATGGATACCGGTGCTGAACGCACTGAAGCAACCCGTGGCATGGGCTCCAATTCTTGCCGTGATATGGGTAGTGGCGGGTATCCCCTGGCCTAAATGGGCAAGTCCCTCTTTCGACCTCATCAAGGGAGCCAACGCCTCTCTTGCAGTATTCTCGGCAGGCATAACGCTCTCATCCATTAAGGTCAGCATCAACTGGCAGGCGGTGCTTGGATCAATACTGAAGATGGTGGTCATGCCGGCTGTGCTGCTTGCCCTTGGTCTCATATTCCACATGGATCCGCTGAATCTGAAGATGCTCGTAGTGGCAGGCGCGTTGCCTCCGGCATTCTCCGGCATAATCATTGCCGACGAATACGACACATACGTGGCTACCGGCACCTCTTCACTCACCCTGTCGGTAATCCTCTTCATCGGTTTCTGTCCGCTCTGGATCTGGATCACCGACCTCTTCCTCCATTCCGGAATTGCATAAGCACGGTGGCTTAACAGTTAATCACACTCTACGCATGATAATTCCATCAATAGTCATATAAAAATCCAAGGGGATGCTGCCCATAACGATAAGGCTGCATCCCCTTTATTATTTCATATATATTTATTATTTCATGTATCAAATTCAAAATCACTGCATGACTCATCATGACTCATAACTCTGACCTACCTTCCACCACCATATTACCTCTTCTACCGATACTGTCAGTCGGAAGCTGCTCTTTAATTTCATCCTTCAGCTCATCCTTCAGTTCCTTGATGGTCTTCCCCTTCGATAGAGGCAGCGTATAGATGAGCGAGAACGTAGCTCCAAGCGACGAGTTGGTGCCGTAGCCGGGTATGAACCACGGATTGGAATTAGTGCCACCCTTCACCTTACCCTTTATCTTGAAGCGGACGTTCCACCCCATCGACAACCGGTTCCATATCTTCACCTTTATTCCGGCAAGCACCTCTCCATACAATGCATGCCCCTTCTGATTGGTAAGGGAGAAACGATTTGTCTGGTCCCAATATGATGAATTGATTGTTATGTCGGTGATGTCGTAGCGGAATGAGGAGAAGCCGCCGCGCAGACCGAGATACACCTGATAATCGGGATTGCTCTTATATAGGAAATTATAGTTGATACCGACCTTTCCATAGAACGACGGTTTACCCTTATATCGGAAATTACCCTCCTCCGGACGGTTATCGGCTATGCCTATTCCAAGCTCCACGACAGGCTCAAACCAGTTGTGTAGCGACAGCGATGCCCAGAGATCATAGCTGGCATGCTTCTGCCCGGCAAGCTGCATTATGCCGTCAAAGAAATTCGCACCTATGCTGACCGACTGAAGCAACGGATAGACCGGACCGGACTTCACCTTCGCCACCGTGTCGAGGTCGGCAAGGAACAGCACCGGCTCATCAAGCGGCTCTCCATGCTTGTCGTAGTAATGGAGCACAGGCTGACGCGGTTTTGTAGGATCCTTGTCGACAGGCGTGATCTTCTTCTGTCCCATGGCGGGGAAGATGCCGAGGCCTACCGCGACAACGGTCAGGAATATGGCTTTTATCATACGTTTCATATTCTATTCCTCCTCTGTAGCGACTCTGAAATAGATTTTCAGATTCTCTTTATTGGCATTCGTGATCTCTCCCTCCGGACACGTCACCGAGTCTATGACGTAATGGGTAGACTCAATACCCTTTATCTTATAGTCGTAGCTCACCCCACATGCCGACGACACGAAAAACGGCACCGGATCATACTCAAAGGTAATCGTATCGGCTATGCCATATCTCCCCAAGAGTCCGGAAAGATAGCGGATTACGTAGCGGGTGGTGCCTTCATCAATACGAAACGGGAGATAGCTCTGCGACAATCCGCGCACCGAGTCATGGAGCACGCTGTCGCCGGGCGCACCTATACCGTAGATGGAAATAGAATCCAGCGATATCGATGCCGGAGTGGTTGTGGAGCTGTAGAAGCCGGCAAGCGGCAATGAATTCTTGTTGTCAAGACATTCATCATTGCTACATCCCGACAATGCCACCACAGCGAGCATGACCGCTGACGCCGACATGCTGCATATTTTTCTCTTTATATTCTCCAGTTTCATCAGAACTCCTCGGCTATCAGATAATTGTTACGCTCCGGCGAATTGCGGGTGATCAGCTCCCCGATAAATCCGGAAAGGAAGAACTGAAGCCCCATTATCATCGACGCCAGTGAGAGGTAGAAATACACCGATTTTGTGACGTAGAAATGATACGTGTCGCTGTTCATGCTGACAATCTTGAGGATGAGCACCACAAGCACCGCCAGCAGTCCGATGAGAAACATCAGCGATCCCAGCAATCCGAAGATGTGCATAGGCTTGACCCCGAATTTTGACTGAAACCAGAGCGTGCCCAGATCCAGATAGCCGTTGATAAAGCGGTCGAGCCCGAATTTGGTGTGCCCATACTTGCGTGCCTGATGATGCACCACCTTCTCCCCGATATTGCGGTAGCCGGCATTCTTCGCCAGATACGGTATATAGCGGTGCATGTCGCCATACACCTCGATATGCTTCACCACCACGTTGCGGTACGCCTTCAGTCCGCAGTTGAAATCATGGAGATTCTTTATGCCGCTTACCTTGCGTGCCGTGGCATTGAAGAGCTTCGTAGGAATCGTCTTCGAGAGAGGGTCATAGCGTTTCTTCTTCCAACCCGACACGAGATCATAGCCATCCTCCTTGATCATGCGGTATAGCTCCGGTATCTCGTCGGGACTGTCCTGAAGATCGGCATCCATAGTGATCACCACATCCCCCTTCGCACGGCGGAAGCCGGTGTTGAGGGCGGGAGACTTACCGTAGTTGCGGGAAAATGACACGGCATGTATGGCGGGATTCCCCTTCGCCAGTTCGTGTATGACGGAAAGCGACCTGTCGGTTGATCCGTCGTCGATAAACAGAATCTCGTATGTGAAGCCGTTGGCGTTCATGACGCGCTCTATCCACGCTGAAAGTTCAGGCAGCGACTCCTCTTCGTTATACAATGGTATGACTACTGATATATCCATCTTTATGACCTCTTTGCGGTTTGATGTATTGTCAGAAGCGGGCTGGAGCACTGACCCATACCTCTTCCTGATGCGAAATTACAAAAAAATATCCATTGAAGGAGCTAAATTCAGACTTATCTGAAAAATTCATCCCCTAACCTCTTCTTGCGCCGCCTCCCGACCGACGTGATCACGACGGCAAGGATCAACGAAAGTAATGATCCGGCAAAGCACGTGAACCATCCCATGCCGCTGATAAACTCCATGCTGCTCGGAAGCACCCGCGCCTCTATCGCCTCACGCATAAGATCTATTGTCGGGGCATATTCCGACGACATGGGGGAGGATTCAAGCGTGGATATGGCATTGCTGACGTATGACGTCATGAACCCCGGCTCCACAAACGTAAGGTAAAGTCCGGAGAGAAGCGTGCATATCAGAGTGCCGAATATCACGGCATACATCCCTCCGAGCCAAAGGGCGGACACTTTCAGATAGGCGGGTTCCTTATCGGATATGCGTTTCATCAGATACCACAGCAGCACCGGAAAACCTAATGCCAACGGGAAGATAAACGTGGGAAGCCATGGGAAACGCACGCTCATGAGCAGGCACGCCGACATGGCGGTGAGATACAGACCCACCGGCAATCCTGCCTCCGATGCATATTTATATACTGATTTACTCATTGCGCCAATCTCTTTCTATACGTCACCATCTGAATCAGAACTCCAATCCCGCCTCCTTGAAAAGTCGGCGGTCGTCGGCTATGGTGTTGCTGACGGTAGTGAGCATATCGCCCATAAGCACCCCGTTCATACCCCCCGTCATGATCCTGAGCATAGACTCATGACTCAGACGCATACGTCCCCCTGCAAAGCGGAGCGACTTCTTAGGCATGATGAAGCGGAAGAGTGCCACAGTGCGTATTATATCCTCCTCCGATATGAGCGGGGTATTCTCGAGCGGTGTGCCGGGGATAGGATTCAGTATATTGATCGGCACGGAGTCAACGTCAAGCGCCGCAAGCTCAAACGCGAAGTCCAGACGGTCGGCAAGACTCTCCCCCATCCCGATTATACCCCCCGAACATACCTCCATGCCACACTTCCGGGCATACCCGATCGTGCGTATCTTATCCTCCGGAGTATGGGTGGTGCATAAAGTAGGGAACACTTTCGACGACGTCTCCATATTGCAATGGTAACGCTTCACCCCGGCATCCCTCAGCATCTGCATCTCCTCCTCTTCAAGAAGTCCCATGGAGGCACAGAGATACAGATCCGTTTTTTCACTCAGCTCGCGAAAGACCTCACAGAACTTTTCCAGGTCCTTCTTCGTGACCGTGCGTCCGCTTGTGACGAGCGAAAACCGGCGTATACCCGCCGAGGAATTAGCCTCCGCTGCCTTAAGCACGTCGTCCGTATCAAGGAAATTATACGTGACGCACCCCGTGTGATGACGCGATGCCTGAGCACACCATTTGCAGTCCTCCCCACATCGTCCGCTACGCGCACTCACGATAGAGCAGGAATCCACCTCCCTACCCTGCCAGCGTCGGCATATCTCGCCGGCGGCATCACACACTTTATCAAGGTCGGGGTATACGGCAAGCCGGTCAGCCTCCTCTCTGGTGACTCCTTCGCCACGCAATCCTTTTTCTTTCAGAAGAAGAAGATCTTTTTCGTCTGTCATAATTTTTCCATCCGGTGCATACGACATGCACCCTGATTTTCGTTGATTAGTTAATGAAAAGGCGATAACCTGTTGAAGTTGTCTATACTTCATTATTCCGCTTTTTCTGATACAAAATTACAAGATATTTGCAACATACCAAAATGATTCTTAATTTTGTAATCAATTAATGAAACTTTGGAATGGTCGCTGACCATTTCTTACACATGAATCATTCAACAAAATAATTATTCCGAATTTTATGGCAAGACGCAAGAGATCTAAGAAAAAGGGGAACGATGCTGTCAATTTCTTATTATTGCTGTTCCTATTGGGGGCAGGTGGGATGACAGGATGGAACGGTTGCTCTGAGACTGACAACCCTGACCACACAGGCAATACAGAGAATACAGGTAAACCGGGGGCAAATCATTATCCTGATCTTGAGACTGTTTCTATCCCAAAGGGACTGACCTCGCAGATAAAGGAATACACGGGATTCACCGTGTCGTTCAATAAAGACAATGGCACTCCTAACTACGTGGCTTGGGAGCTTCTCGGCAAGGAAGTTGCCAACGATGTTCAGCGTGATGATAATTTCTGGACCGATCCGGATATCGACGGATGCCCATCTACAAAGGATTACACACGCTCAGGCTACGACCGCGGTCACATGTGCCCCGCCGCCGACCAGAAATGGAGTGCTCAGGCAATGTATGACTGCTTCGTGATGGCAAACATGTGCCCGCAGGAACATGCACTGAACGCAGGCGCATGGGCGACTCTCGAAAACAAAGAGCGTCAGTGGGCGCAGCGTGACTCCGCGATAATGATAATCGCCGGTCCGCTCTACGACAAGAATGACACAAAACGTATCGGCGATGCCGGAGTGAGAGTGCCCGGAGCATTCTTCAAGGTGCTGATGGCTCCTTACCTCGACCAGCCGAGAGGCATAGCATTCGTCTATCCCAACATGACATCCCCCGGCAATATGCAGGATTATGCCATGAGCATCGACGAACTGGAGGAGATTCTCGGATACGATTTCTTCCCCACACTTCCTGACAATATCGAGAAACAGGTGGAGTCAACCTACTCTTTTAAAGAATGGAACAATTCGAAATGACAAACACTTCCGACACTATCGCCGCCATTTCCACACCTGCCGGAACGGGCGGCATAGCCGTGATACGCGTTTCGGGAAACGACGCGATTGAAATAGTAAATAAAGCTTGGAAAGGGAAACCGCTGACAGAGGCGGTTTCCCATTCCGCTCATTTAGGCAACTACATAGCCACCGACGGATCAACACTCGATCAGGCTGTGGCGACCATTTTCCGTGCACCGGCATCATTTACCGGCGAGAACATCGTGGAGATATCCCTCCACGGTTCACGATGGATACAGCGCGAAGTGCTTGCCGACCTCATACGCCGTGGCGCAAGGACAGCCATGCCCGGCGAATTTACCCAACGTGCCTTCCTCAACGGAAAGCTCGACCTTGCGCAGGCTGAGGGCGTAGCTGACCTCATAGCATCATCTTCGCGTGCCGCACATAACCTCGCAATCTCACAGACACGCGGCAACTTCTCCCGTGAACTCAACACACTTCGCGACCGTCTTGTGGAATTTGCCTCTCTACTGGAGCTTGAACTTGACTTCTCGGAAGAGGACGTGGAATTTGCTGACCGCACCAACCTGCTCTCCCTCGCCAATCAGATCCTACGGAAGATTGACCGACTCGCCGCCTCCTACTCCTCCGGAGCTGCCATAAAGGACGGAGTGCCCGTAGTGATAGCCGGAATACCCAATGCCGGAAAATCATCGCTGCTCAACCTCCTCGTCGGCGACGACAAGGCTATCGTAAGCGACATACCCGGCACCACACGCGACTCCATCGAAGACACCTTAGAGATCGACGGCATACTCTACCGGTTTATCGACACCGCCGGACTACGCGCCACATCAGACACCATCGAGAACCTCGGCATCGACCGTGCACGCGCAAAGATGCGCGACGCCGTAATCGTAATCTGGATCATAGACCCCACCTCCCCCCTCCCGTCCCAGACAGCCGAACTCAACGCATTCCGCGCCGCCAACCCCGACAAACCCATAATCACCCTCCTCAACAAATCCGACCTCACCCCCACCGATACATCTGTTTCACCTGTTTCACCTGTTTCACCTGTTTCATCCGTTTCGCCTGTTTCGCCTGTATCGCCTGTTTCGCCTGTTTCACCCGATACAACCGATACAACCGATACACCCGATACAGTCAATACAGTCAATACCGTCAACCCTGTCAATACAGTCAATACAGTCAATCCACCCGAATCAAACAACACCCCCGACATACTACCATTCAGCACAAAGACCGGTCAAGGCCTTGACGAACTCCGACAACGCCTCACCCGTCTCACCTACGGCGACATCGACCCCCAGAACGAACTAATCGTGACCAACAGCCGCCACTACGAAGCCCTCACCCACGGCTCCGACTCCCTCCGCCGCGCCATCGACGCCATCCAAAACGGCGTCACCGCCGACTTCATCGCCCAAGACATCCGCGAGACCCTCCACCACCTCGGCACCATCACCGGCGCCATCACCCCCGACACCCTCCTCCACAACATCTTCTCCCACTTCTGCATCGGCAAATGACGTAATTGTCACAATCCGTCACAATCCGTCACAATCCATTAGTACAGCGTGCTTTACGGCACGCTTTTTTCATGCCCTTACTGATGGATTCTAATGGATTCTGACCCCTTTTTCGCCCATTTTTGTATCCCGGTTGTATCTCGCTCGCAGCCGGGAAAAATCCGTCAGCAAGGTGGTGGACAATCTTTACGCCATTTTACGCCACTTTACGGGATTTTACAGATTATCGGGCGAAATAAAGTAAAAACAGCCATGAGCAGCAACATTGATTTGAAGAAAATTTGTGCTTTCTGCGGGCAGGAGTTCATAGCCCACAAAACCACAACAACATGTTGCTCTCACAGATGCTCAAGCTTACTATACAAACAAAAGAAGCGAGAAGCCAAAGTGAGAGAGCATGACGCAGTGACAGAAAAGGTCATTGCCGAGAAACCGATTGAGAAAATCAAGGACAAGCCCTATATCTCAATCACAGAAGCAGCATTATTCATTGGAGTGAGTCGTCCTACGATTTATCTCTATCTCCGTAATGGTGAAATATCTGCTAAACGACTGGGATCAAAATATCTCATAGCAAGGGAAGACATTGAAAACCTATTCAACAATCCTGACAAGTTTGAACCAATCAGGAATGAACGGAAAGCCATCACCGAGTTTTATACCACGAAAGAGATTCTGGAGAAATACAGCATCTCAAATTCGGGACTTTACAAAATTGCCCAGACACAGAATTTCCCGAAGACAACAAGTCGAGGTAAAACTCTATGGAGTAAGTCTCATATCGACCGATATTTTGAGAAACGTAATCCATCACAGGAAATAACCGAATGGTACACGGTTGCTGAAATTCAAGAGAAATTTGGCATGTCCTTATCTGCCATTTACACCCTCGTATCCAAAGAAGGAATCCCCAAGATAAAGGTTGGAATCGAAGCAAGGTACTCGAAAAAGCATTTCGATATTGCCAAGGGCATTGCGGAGCCTGAACCTCCGGCTGAATACACGATAGCAGAGGCTATGGTAAAGTTTGGCATGACCAGAGACCAGCTCTATCACTATGTCAAGACCTATAAGATAACCCGTACCAAGAGAGGCAAGTTTACCTATCTCTCCCGCAAAGAACTGGATGATTTGCTTGCGCCACCTACGATTTAGCCGAATCCGGCTATAGTGGCGCGATGGTGGCTGATTCCACCATGCAAACACTACCGAACTTTGCGTCAAACTTTTAACTCTTTCAAGATACAATGAATACCTGCACTAAAGTTTTCCTTCGTAAAAAGGAAATATCGGGCGACCGCATATCGCTCTACCTCGACTTCTATCCCCCAATCCGAAATCCTCACACCAACAGGCTCAGCCGCCGTGAGGGTCTGGGAATATATCTCTACGGGCATCCGGCAAATGCCCGTGAACGAGAGTTCAACGCCTCCATGATGGAAAAGGCGGAGGCTATCCGTTGCCGTCGCTTCGAGCAGTTGCTCAACGAGCAGTTCGGCTTCCTCGACAAAGAGAAACTCCGCATCGACTTTCTGGAATACTTCCGCAAGAAGTGTTTCAAGAAATACCAGAAGTGGAAGATTGTCTATCAGCACTTCTATGATTTTTGCGAGGGTAAATGTACCGTCGGAGAAATCAATGAGGACTTCTGCAAGAAGTTTCAGGCGTACCTTCTTAAAGGTGGCCGTCGTGATGGTCGCAAGAGTAAGCTCGCCCATAACTCAATCGCCGGTTACTGGTCAACATTCCGCACTCTGCTCAAAGAGGCGTATCAGGAGAAACTCCTCCGAGAGAACATAAATGACTTCCTCGAAAAGATTGAGTGGAAGGATACTAAAATTGAGTTTCTCTCGCTCGACGAGGTTAAGAAACTCGCCGCGACTCCATGCAAACATGAGGTGCTGCGTCGTGCGTCGCTGTTCTCTTGCATGACCGGACTCCGCATCAGCGACATTCAGCAACTCCGGTGGGAACATATCGTCAAGACCGAAGACGGGTATGTTATGCGAATCCGCACGGAAAAGACCGATGAGGAAGCCACTCTCCCAATCAGCGAGGAAGCCCTCGCCTTTTGCGGTGAACGAGAAGAGGGACTTGTGTTCAAGACTCTCAAACGCTCAATGATAAACTACCCTCTCCGGGCGTGGATAAAGGAGGCTGGAATCAACCGCCGGATCACGTTCCACTGCTTCCGCCATACTTTATACTTCTCTAAAACTATGATTATAACTATCTAAATATCAACACAATTCAAACTTACATAAATTTACGACTAACACGAAGGTAACATATTCGTCGAAAAAAATTAGCCTGATTTATAATTGAAAGACAGTTGCAAATATACTACTTTTACCTTTTCGTTGGAATTATTTTTTGCCTTCAAAGAAAAAAACAAGCCCAATTATCCGCTTCCCTCTTTTTTATACCCATTCAAAATCGTCTTTGCTTTCGACCTTGTTCAAAGATATACATGAACAGGTCAATAAATATGTCAGTCAGTTCATGTATATATAGTACATGACTTCTGACTTGTTTTGTCTTTAGACCGAATCCGATTTCATTGTCATCGTAGAGACCCGTCTTTAATCAAGTCAGAATATTAGTCAGTCAGTTCGTGTATATATAACACGACTTTCTGACTTGTTTCGTATAAGGTCTTTTTTCTTTTTTTGAAGGCCTCTTCTTTTTTTGTTCCACGTTGTGTTAATGATGTTCCATTTATAGAGCTTTCAGCATTTACGATTCCCACGAAAGTTTGTTTTCGTGTGCAAAGTTACGGAGAGAGAACGTCCACCAAGAAGCGTTCCCTATCTTCAGCAAAATTTGACGGAAACTTTCCGCAATCACAGATTCCGGCATTTCATAAAATTTTATCCTTGATTTCTTGTCTATCGTCCTTTCACTCTCCGTCTGAAACGGCACATGAAAACAATCCTTTCAGGAGAAGTCGAAAGACCTTGAGTAAAGGGGAACAAGTTTAACAAATTAAAGTTTAAGAATATGCCTAACTGGTGCTGCACAGCGTATGCGATAGAGGGCGACGCAAAGGAATTACAAAGCCTCTATGATTTGATGAACAAGCTACAGGAGTCAAAAGACCCTTCTGTTCCGAATGGATTTGGGACTACTTGGTTGGGATGTCTTGTTGATGCCCTTGGCGAAAAATGGGAAGATGTATCTTGCCGTGGAAGCTGGAACGATTTGGAGTTTGACGGCAGAGTGCTTACTTTCAATACAGAAACAGCATGGGCTCCATGCAATGAGACGCTCGATGTGGTATGTAGGAAATATCCGGCATTAAACTATCTATATCGGTCGGAGGAACCAGGAATGGCTCTGTATTATACCAATGACGATGAAGGCAGATACTTTCCTGATAGATTTGTTGTCGAAGTGTGCATTTCAAAAAAGGAATACTACACCGAGTATTTTACAGATTTACAGAGTGTATATGAGTGGTTGGAGGAAATCTGCGATATGCAAGTCCAGTCAAAGCTGGATGTGGATGCGATTGTAGGACAATGGAGAAAAAAATATGCACATGCCCACTGCTATATCCACGAGTACAAAATTTCCGCTTGACCGATTTTTCAAAGGCATAGATAAGGCTGAAAATTCCTAATTTATAATGCTGAAATCCGTATTGGCTTAATTCCGATACGGATTTTTAAAATTCAGTCTGCCGACAGTTGCGCCCTGTTATAAGGTACAAGGATTTGTTCAAAACCTTTGCAAGTTATCCGGTTATAATCTTTTTTTCTTTTATAAGGCTTCCAGCAGCTTTTTCTCTGCGCCCTGTGGAGGATTCTATTTTTCTACGAAGGTAAATCGGCTTTCCCAATCATGTCAATGCCGACTGTAGTCGCGAGTGAACCGTAAAATCTTCCTCTTCTCCGTCGAGCGTATTTTTCGTATCAGCCTTGCAGGATTGCCCCAGCCTCCTTCTTTATTGCAGAAAAATAAATCCCAACGGTCGCAAACAGGCCGAATAAAGGGAAATAATAACAACCAAATAAAAAGACAATGGGCAAATACGATTTTATCAAGACAGGCAACCTGCTTTATTGGAATGACCCCGACAACGGCATATCCAGTGGGGGCTACAAAGTTATTTCCGTTCCTGAAGAAGTGTATGAGGACAGCATCATTTTGATTGCAAGCGACCACTCTGAAGCGGAGGTACTGGCTTCCGAATTATCACCGATACCCCCGACAAGAAGCCATAAGGAGGAATTTCTGAAATGGAGAGAGAAACAAGAAGCGGACGGTACTGCGTTTTACAATAGGCTTTCAGAAGTTATTGCTACCGAGATTGATTTGGAAGTCGGCGACATGGTGGCGTTCACAAATGATTACGGCGTTGTATTCGGTCCGTATGAAATACTCGCTTTCGGCAAACCTTGGAACGGTGACAGATGTGTGTACCTTGACAGTGATGCCTATTGGTTTGCAGACCGTCCGAACCAACTCACACTGATGAGCAAGGGGACTTCAGAATAACAGACCTAAGCATAGACCATCCGCTACAATACGGGTGGTCTTATACCTCAAGACCATATCGGGCTATACCTTTTATAGTTCCGCTTCATGCTTATCCTATTTTATCCATCCAATATCCCTGTATAAAGCCGGATCTGCTTGCCGTGACATCGCCACGGTTTGTTTTCCTGTGCAAAGTTACGGTGGACGAACACCGTTCAAGTATCGCCGTGCTACCTCTGATGAAATTTGACGGAAACTTTCCGCAATCACAGATTCCGGCTTTTCATAAAATTTCATTCCCGGTTCCTTGCCCTCTGTTCTTGCCTCCCCCGTTTGAGCCGCACGTAAAACAAACCCTTACGGTGAAGTCAGAAGGCTTCAAAGGCAGGGAAATTAAATAATTGAAATATGAAAGTGATATGTACGAAATGCGGAGGTATGAATGTGGCGTGTGAAGCCATGATTAACCCCAATGACAAATCTTTCCGTAATTATACGGACGAAGCATTTATTTACGGATGGTGTGATGACTGCGGCAACGGTGTTGTCCTCTCTGATGTCGATGAAATCAAAGAGGATATTGACAAACTCTATGCAAATTTTTGTGCCGAGCATGGAACAGAGCCGCTTTATGCGATGTGTGAAATCGTGTGGAAAGATGAAAAATTTATTGAGCCGTCCCCTGTAACCGTAAAGTTGTCCTCAGATGCGGACGATGCCACTGATGAAAAGATATTCTTCTATTGCGATGGTATCGAAGACCTTAAATCTCTCGCTGTATTTGGAGTGGAAGATTTCGTCATTACATCCTGCAACTATTTAACCAATGAATTATAACAAGATGAATAAGTACAACTGGAAAGGCTATGATTTTATAGGGACAGTACCCGAATTTGCAGAAAAGTTCGGGTACTGCAAGACCCCTACTTTTGTCAATGCAGTAAAAAGAGTTCCACGGCACAAATACAACTGCATGGACGCAGTGGAGCAAAGAGCCTATGAGGAAAAGCGCAAACGTGCGAAGCGAGCCTACTGCATCTATATGAACGAAGAGATGACTGACAGCTACATCATCACGAAAGAGGAGTATATGGCAACAAACCTCCCAATAAAGGAGAAGCGTCACGAACCATTCTTGCTCTCGTATCGTAACAGGGTATTGCCATATAACTTCATCGGAAACAGCCATGATGAAATCCCTGTCAAATCCGCCATGGTGAAATACTCTGCCGAAGCTGTGAAATTCGCCGAACAACTTTTGCTTGCCGCAGGATATTTCAACGGAAGCGACCCTGTGGAAAAGCCATCGGTAAAGGTAAACTACACTTCGCTATACCTGACTTATGCCAACGGCATCAGCATTACATTTGATTCCGAACGGAACCATGACGGAGTGGGCAACTGCCATCTGGAGGTTATAGACTTTAACGGAGAAAGGATTTACAACGGCTGGCGGAGATTAAGCAGCGTCGATGAAATCCTACACTATACCACCATAAACAAGGACAGCAAAGACGCCTCTTGCTATTTGGGGTGACAATGACGGACAGGCAGGGAAGCCCCTGCCTGTTTTCTTAAATCATCCGTTGCCATTTCTCTTGTATTCCACGGAGTTCACCTGTGGTTATATCTACGATTTCCTGTTATAGCCATACATGACAGTCCATTTATATAGTCAACTCCGTCCTTTTCTATTTTGGATTTATCAATTCCTGCTTGTCGGTCGGGGTTACAGAATATTACGGTGCAAAGGTAGAAGCCGCTGTCAGATCGTCAAGGTCTGGCACACGGTGTTTGTCACTGCAAGATGGAGACTCCGCTCTATCTTTCCCTCCAAAACCTTGCCTTGTCTGCCATGCGCCACCTTTACAGGCACTGTAATATTCAAAATCCCGACGCACAAGCGAAAAGGCAGGGATAAAAACCAATAACTTTAACACAGACAAAACCATGTATGAGACAGAAGAAACATCGGACATCATCGGCGCATACTGCACGCTTATAGAGGACTATCAAGGCATCTGTGACGGTCAGATTGTTGGAGATTACGGCACAGAGGTCGTAGTACGGCTTTCAAACGGCATAGAGATGGCAACCCATCGGGACGAAGTGATTGTTTTCGATTGACACGTGCCAATGTATGGATGCGGCAATCCGGGCAACATGCTCGGATTGTACCGTCCTGGTATTTCCTGTTATATTTCTTTTTTGAAGGCCTCCCTTTATATTCCACCAGATACGGTTACTGTAAGATTTCCTTTTTTATCTTACAATCCCTTTGTTAATGGCAGACTGTTTCGCCGATGCAGTCAGTCCGTGCCCTCCTTGGAGACACGCCTGGAGCGTGCATTTCCTTTTTGGGCTTGCTCTTTCTGCTTTTGCCGGATTTATTCTGTCAGCGGTTAGCCGGATGCGGCAAAGACTGCGGCACTTCATCCGTCATCTTTCCAATCATCCATTATCCGTATGGACATCGACCATGGGCCAGCCATTCTTGAGAAGCGGTCAATACGTCCACGTACAGCCGCACTCACATACACAGCCACGAGGCGGTCTCTTTGCTGTCGGTACTGCGTCAAAATGAAAGGAACGTGCAATATTCGGTTTCCGAGTTTATGCGGAAGTCGCCATGACGTACAGCCAACCGGTAAAGTATGGTGTCGCCAAGTCACCACAACAGTGTTACGGCGAGTCATACACACTTATTTTTCCTGATGCGAAGTTATGATCATGGCGGAGCTTTGGCTCCTACGGGACGGACATTGCCTTTGACCAACGGCTTTCAACAAATCTTCCTTTTTCTTTTCACAGGCTCAACAAAAAGAGTATTTGCCGAACCTTCCGCTGGTGCTACCCTATGCCCATGTCATCTTTTTGCATCGTAAAAATTAAATGTTTAACTCTTTAATACTTAAAGTTATGGCAACTTCAACAAACAACACCAACTCTTTCAACCTCAGTGGCTTCGTAGCCGTCAACGCAAACATCCGCAACTTCGAGAAGAACTCGGTTGCCCGTTTCCCCCTCTCCATCAGCCGCACGGAAACCAACGGTGACGAGACCACCCGCAAGTCGGCCCTTGTAAACTGCGAGTGCTGGCGCAAGTCCGAAGAGGCATCGACCTTCGAGCTTCTCAAGAAAGGCAAGCTCGTCCAGGTTTCAGGCTTCATCCGTCCGGAAGAATGGACATCGGAAGACGGAACCAAGCACAGCCGCATCGTCTTCGTCGCCACATCCGTCAGCGAACTGTCCACCGAAAAGAAAACCGATGGCAAAAAGCCGGCGAAAGGCAAGACTTCCAAGAAGAAGGCTGCGTGACGCTTCCAAACCTCTCTTCTCAAAAGACGGCTACGGCCGTCTTTTCTTTTGCTCACCGGCTGCGGTCAAGCCCTTTATATATTCTGGCTGTCACCGGTTGTAAATCCCAATCACCAGTTATATCTCATTGTTCATCCGGCGGCCGGTCATCCGTTTTCTGCGGCGAATTTGGAGGTGGCAGGGCAAACATCAAGGCACACTCCGTTCTGAAGGCCTTGCCTAATTCCCCTTATGGCCACCATCCCCTCAATGCCGCAAGAAAACAGGAATGGCCGATCCGCAAGCCGGGCTAAGGCAGGGAAAAGGTCATCCCACAAGTCTAACAGTTAAATTCAAAAGAAAATGGAAAAGAGCATCGAAAAAATCCCGACCTACGCATTGCCTTATCTGGTGAATGGCGATGCAAGTAACCTGAACGCTGACGAGATTAAGCAGATTGACGACATCTGCCGCGAACAGGGCATCGAAGTCGTCGTCCCCATCACAGAAAGCGAAGAAGGAGGCGCAGAACCGTATTTCAGCAGCGTCCCTTTGTTCGGGCAGCCGACCGAAGTGGAGGATTGCATCATTATCTATAAAAATAATGATTAGTGCCATGAATACAGATGACCGCAACATCGTGTTCAGCAAAGCCACGCTGGATGAGATAAGGCAGGATGGGCAAACCGTCCTGTCAAGCAGTGACGGTGTTTCTATTCCGATGATATTCCGAAATCTTAGCGGTAAGAACTTTTCGAGAGCGGAATACCTGGACTACCTCAAACACGTGGCATACGGTGATATGGGTTTCGTTCCCGGCACAATCACGTTGTGGCATGGCGGGATTCTGACAGCGGAAGCTGTACTGGAGAAACCGGCATACTGACAATCAAACCTCTAAAATTGTTGATTATGGAAAAAGAAAAACTGACAGCCCATGACGAGGAACTGATAGAACTCGCATACTCCACGACCTACCGCAGCAGCATCCGCACGATGATACGGGAAGCTGATACAGAACGATGCCGTATAGTCCTACGGCACATCATGGAAGATGCCGATGTGGATTGGGAAGATTGAGCATGACAGAGGGACTGCTGACATCCGGCAGTCCTTTTCCATGCGAAATCCATTTATAGCAGACATGATGTCCTTGAACTTGCCTTTTATAAGGTTTCGTCAACGCTGGCGAGCCACTGGGACATCCGACGCTGCCAGTCACGCTGACACCCTGCATTACGTTCAAGTCCGAGCGGCCTCCGGCACAGGGCGAGCGTGGGCCGGCAGAGTGTGTCATGCTTCCACACACAGCCTGTCGGTGACACCCACGGTTCGCTCTTCACCCCGACTTACCCTCCACTCCGGGCTGTCGTGCCTGTGCTACGGCCAGTCCCGTGACCTTCGCCTGCTTACTCTTATAGCAATTTAGGAGCCTTTTATAATGACGCTTGTCCGACATGGCCGATACTCCCTTTATAATCTTTGGTAACGCTGGCGGATCGCAGGGACACCCGATGCTGCCAGTCACGCCGACACCCTGTATTACGTTCAAGTCCGGGCGGTCTCCGTCACAGGGCGAGTGTGGGCCGGCAGAGTGTGTCATGCTTCCACACACAGCCTGTCAATGACACCCACAGTTCGCTCTTTGCCCCAACTTTACCTTCATTTCGGGATGCGTGCCTATGTTGCAGCAGGTCCCGCGATTTCCGCCGCCACCCTTTATAAATACTCACCGCCATTTTTAGAAAATTCTTTTCTGTTCGGAACCGTCACTACCTGTGGTTATCGGCGCGAAGTTCGGCATCCGGGCTTATATGCCAAGGTTGTACGGAGTTTCTGCGAGATTTTACTGCCGTGCGGTAAAATCATCTTGAAAACCTTGTCCCTAAAGCCTCTTAGATGCCCCTGTGTTGCGCAGATAACCACCTTGCGGACGGCTCCTGAAGGAGCAGGAAGTAAGGGAAGAAATAAATCTTCAACATTAAGGTCAGATATGAGATACAACAAGAAAAAGGCATTAGCCGACAATGTGAACGCCATTGAGACAGCGTTGGCGGTACACAGTCAGGGCAGACAAGCCACTGACAGCGAGAAAAAGACATTAGCCCTTTATTCGGGTTTCGGAGGTATCAAAGAGGTGCTGAACATCGGCACGGATAAACCCATGCCCGACGGCATGGCAGAGCCTATGATGCGGTTACAGGAACTCTTGCAGAAATTCGCAGACGGCAAGGAAGCGGAATATAAGGCATTGGTTGACGGAATAAAGGCATCCGTGCTGACTGCTTTTTACACTCCGCAATTCATCATTGACACCGTGGCAGCGCAGATACACACCATCTTCAGCGACAACGGTATGCGGATGCGTTCTTTTCTTGAGCCAAGCGCAGGGATTGGTGGCTTTTTGAAAACAGCCATGCAGGGAGCAAACACATACGCTTTTGAGAAAGACCCCATGACAGGACTTATCCTGTCGCTTCTCAATGACAAGACAACTACCGTCACGGCAGGGTTTGAGACTATCGGGGAGCAAGACCTACAGGACAAGGGCTTTGATGTCATTGCCTCCAACATTCCGTTTGGCAATTTCCGTGTGTTCGATGCCGACATGTGGAAAAAGGGCGGCATATACGAGCAATCCACCAAGACCATACACAACTACTTTTTTATAAAGTCAATGGAACTGCTCAATGAGGGCGGCATACTTGCCTTTGTGACCTCAAGGGGCATAGCTGACACTCCGGGCAACAAATTTGTTCGTGAGTATCTTGTGAACCATGCCGACCTAATCACGGCATTACGGCTTCCCGACAATATCTTCATGGAAACAGGCGGCATCGAGGTAGGCACAGACCTGTTGGTATTCCAGAAGCACACAAGGAAAACAACCCTGTCACAGCGTGAGAGGCTGTTTGTTCAGACCGCCAAAGAAAACGGAGCGGACGGCATAGTAACGGAATATGCCAACAAACTTTTCGCACAGCCCAAGACCGCACTCGCCACTGACAGCCGTATCGCCATGAACCAGTTTGGGAAATATGTAAGGAAATACCAGTGGCAGGGCGAGGAAGCGATGATGCGGCAATACTTCTCCGCATTGCTCAAAATGGATTTCGACCGTTTCTTCCATAAGAGCCTTTTCCTTAATGACGGACAGGACGCACAGGGGCAAATGTCGCTTTTTGACCTTTTCGGTGAGGAAATCACACCGCAACCGAAAGACAGGGGCAAACGTGCATATACCGACAAAGTGGCATGGTGGATGAAAGACGGAGCAATGGTGATGTTTGAGGAACAGCTCGGCAACCTCAAGATGCGCAAGTCAAGCCGTTATGCTGATGTTGCGGTGGATTTTGTGCCTATGGCTGACATTGAAGCGGCGAAAGAAAGGGCAAATGACTATTTCCCCATCCGTGAAACCTATTTTGAACTGTCATACAAAGAGCGTGAGAAAGAACAGGAATACCCCGAATTGAGGGAACGTCTTAATGCGCTATATGACAAGTTCACAGCCAAGTGGGGGCTGTTTCACGACAACGACAACAAGGAATTTATCATGCTTGACAGCCTCGGCATCGAGGTATTCACCATTGAAATGCAGTCGGGTGACACCATCGGCAAGGCTGACATCATGCGTGAGCCTGTGGCATTCAAGAAGATAGATGCCATGACCGTGCTTTCCCCCATGGAAGCGTTGGCGACAAGCCTCAATTTTTACGGCAAGGTGGATATGCCGTTTATCGCCCGAAGCTCGGACAGAAGCGAGACGGATGCCATAAATGACCTAAAGGGCGAGATATTCTATAACCCCATATCGGGAGAATGGGAGAACAAAGGGAAATTCATTGCCGGGAATGTGATTGCAAAACACAAGGAAATCATGTCATTGCTGCAGGAACTTGACGGAAACGAAAAGGAGTATGCGGAAACCTCGCTGAAAGCATTGGAGGAAGCGACCCCCGAAGCAATCCCCTATGAGGAACTGGATATAAATATGGGTGAGCGTTGGATTGACTCAAGCCTGTATGCCGCTTTCGCAAAAGAACTTTTCGAGACCGATACAACGGTTATGTATTTCGATGTGAACGACACCTATGTTGTTTCCTTGCAGGGATATTCAGCTGTAGCCTATCACACCTATTCTGTCCGCAACTATAACGGTGAAGACTTGTTTGTCCATGCCCTGCAGGACACCGTGCCCGAAATCACAAAAGAGGTGTACCGCAAAGGTGACAAGGTGCGTGTGCCGGACGAGGAAGCCATACAGGAAGCGGCTACCAAGATACAGGAAATCCGCAGCAAGTTCAATGCATGGCTTGACAGCCAGCCCATAGAGGTGCGTGATAACCTTGTGAGAGCCTACAACGAGCGGTTTAACTGTTATGTCCGTCCGCATTATGACGGCTCGGCGCAGACATTCCCCGGTCTCTCGTTTGAACAGTTCCCTTACGATGACCTCTATTCCTCACAAAAGGATGCTATCTGGATGATTAAGCAGAACGGCGGCGGCATCTGCTGGCATGAGGTCGGTACAGGAAAGACCATGATAATGTGCGTAGCCGCATACGAAATGAAACGTCTCGGACTTGTTCGCAAGCCTATCATTATAGGGTTGAAAGCCAACGTGCATGAAATAGCCGACACTTTCAGAAAGGCTTATCCGTCAGCGAAGATACTCTATCCGGGCAAAGAGGATTTCACTCCAGCCAACCGTAAAGAGGTGTTCTCAAAAATCCAAAACAATAACTGGGACTGCATCATTCTCACACACGACCAGTTTGCCAAGATACCGCAGTCAGATGAAACGATGTTTGAGATATTTTCGGAAGAACTGCAGGATGTCGAGCGTAGCCTTGAGGTATTGGAGGAAAGCACCATGCGCTACCGAAGTGGCAGGATGCAGAGCGGATTGGAGAAACGCCAACAGAACCTACAGGCGAAACTCGCCAACCTGCGCATGAGCATCAACAGCCGCAAGGATGATACGGTCGATTTCCACTCCATGGGAATAGACCATATTTTCGTGGACGAGTGCCACATGTTCAAGAACTTAATGTTTCAGACACGCCACACGAGGGTTGCAGGCATCGGAAACACGAAAGGCTCACAAAGGGCAGCGAACCTGCTTTTCGCAATTCGTGACATACAGAAGCGGACAGGGCACGATTTGGGTGCGACATTCCTGTCGGGTACTGTCGTAGTCAATGCCCTTACAGAGCTTTATGTGATGTTCAAGTATCTGCGTCCTGATGAACTGAAACGGCAGAGGATAAGCTGCTTTGACGCATGGGCGGCAATATTCACCAAGAAATGCGCCGACTACGAGCTGAACGTGACAGGAAACATCAAACGCAAAGAGCGTTTCCGCACCTACATCAAAGTGCCGGAACTCGCCGCTTTCCTGCGTGAGATAACGGACTACCGCACAGCCGACATGATTAACCTCGATGTGCCGGAGAAGAACGTGCGCTTCCTTTCCCATGCCCCGACCATGGCACAGGAAGAAATGATAGGGCGTCTTGTATCATTCGCCAGTTCCGGAAATTGGACGGATCTGGGGCTTGACATTCCCGAACCGGACAATCTCGACAAGGCGAAAATGCTTATCGCTACCAACGTGGCAAGAAAAATGGCTCTTGACATGAGGCTGCTCGGCGACAAATTCCTTGACGATGAAAACAACAAGGCTTCCATCTGCGCAAGGACGGTCTATGACTACTATGTGCGCTCAAACGCAAACCGTGGCACACAGTTCGTTTTCAGCGACCTTTCCACCTACAAGCCTAATGAGTGGAACATCTATTGCGACATAAAGGAGAAACTGATAATGCTCGGCATCCCTGCAGGTGAGATACAGTTTATCCAGTGCGCCACCACCGAGAGGGCGAGGAAACGGCTGTTTGACGATATGAACACAGGCAGGGTACGTGTGCTTTTCGGCTCTACATCCATGTTGGGTACAGGTGTAAACGCCCAGCAGAGGGCTGTTGCGGTGCATCACCTTGAGATACCTTGGCGACCTGCCGACATGGAACAGCGCAACGGTCGGGCGGTACGCAAGGGCAACACCGTGAAGCTGTGGGGAAACAATACCGTGGATGTGGTAATCTATGGTACAGAAAAGACACTTGATGCCTACAAGTTCAACCTCTTAAAGAACAAGCAAATGTTTATCAATCAGATAAACAATGGCACGATAGCCGTGCGCCGCATCGACGAGGACAGCATGGACGAGGACAACGGCATGAACTTTGCGGAGTTCGTGGCAATCCTTTCGGGAAATACCGACCTGCTGAACAAGGCGAAGCTCGACAATAAAATCATGCAGCTTGAAAAGGAGTTTGCCATATTCAAGAAAGAGCGCGGACGTGCGGAGCGCAAGATTGCGCAGAACGGACAGGACACGGAAAAAGCGGCATCCTTTATTCAGCGTATGGAAGATGACCTTGAGTATGTGGCATCATACAGCGGCGACAAAATCGCTTCCCTGCTCTCGACCGGCGAGGACACGGCGGAAAAGACAGGCCGTGAGCTTCACAGGATAGCAAAGGCATATCGGGGGAACGCCTATACCGTCATAGGCTCATACATGGGGCTTGACCTCTTGGTAAAGAGCGAGTACAACCTTGACGGCTCATTTGACCGCAACACTTTCTTTGTCGAGGGCAAAAGCGGTCTGAAATACCGTTACGGAATTTCCGGTGCATTGCCATTGGGCTTTGCAGACACGGCACTCTATCCGCAGACCACGCTTGACAAACTGCCCTCTATCATAAAGCAGCAGCGTGAGCGCATAGCCAAACTGGAAAGCGAGCTTCCCACATTACAGGCTATCGTCAGCCGCACATGGGGCAGACAGGATGAACTGACCGCACTCAAACAGGAATGTGACGAGTTGAAAAAGCGGATTGACGAGAGTCTTAAGGACAACAGACCGGAACAGGAAGAGGCGGAAACAGACATGCCTCCGATACCCGGCAGAAGAGCGACTGATTACGCTGCCTGATTACAATATAATTTCTGACCTTTCCCTCTGTTTGGTTGTGATAACCGGGCAGAGGGTTTCTTCTGTATAGAAAAAGATTGTCTCGGATGCTTCTCGGACTATAACCGGCATACCTATTATACATATCAGATACCCTCTTATCCACTGTCCACCGGTCCCTTTTTTACATAGTGGGAACCACCTGATCCTACTTGCCTTTTGTATGTAGAAGCACCTGTTATACTCATCTTTTTAGAGTATCTTTCCTTGAAAGCCGTCCGACCGTGGTTTACGGCGCGAAGTTCGGCATCCGGGAGCGATGTGCAAGGTCAGGCTTTGTTTCAGCGAGATTTTGCAGCATGGTGAAAAATCATCTTGAAAACCTTGCCTTTCGCCCCTTGACGATGCCATTGTTATGCGCAGATAAACCTCTTGCGGAAGGCTTCGGAAGGAAGATTCCAAGATAGGGAAATAAAAATTAAAACAAAATTCAGCGATGCGAACAAAAAGAATGACAGCAGAACAAGGCAGAAGATGTGGCATCAGCCGCTTCCCAAACTTCCATTGCACTGGCTCAATAAAGGGCATGAAGAAACTCTATTACGGAAATGATGCGCTTCTCGTAAGGTGTGGGCAGTATGTCTATAATGTGACAAGCGAGCCGTCAATATACAATCAAGCAACAATATAATTTCATACGGACATGAAACAGATAATATGGACAAGTGACTATCTTTTAGATGATAAAGCGAGAAAGGAATACGAGAACTCACAGCGTTACCTACTCGATGATGACGATTACAAAGTCAGCGATGCGGAATGGACAGAGGTTACCAACGATAATCTGACGGACGAGCGCATGAACCTTGACAAACAGATAGAAGGTGTTGTCATAGCATTTGCCGACCTCGGTTTATGGAACGGCAGACGGCAAGGGTACAAGATACTCGGACATAACATCAACGGCATATTCAACGTGTCGGAAGATGAAAACGAATGGTATGGTGACGGCTTCAACATCCGTGGCAGCCTCTCACATCATGACGGCACCCATTATGTACTTTACCGTGTGGCGAAAGACATTGACGAGGCGGAACGTATAGGTGAAATGATTTACAACCGTGAAATAGACGAAGCCGGCTTCCGCAAAAAAACACGCTCGCTTTATCCGTATGTAGCGGAGATTTATGGGTGGAAAACAGGACGTTTCAGAAGGGCTTTTCAAAAAGCGGTGTGACCGATGACACGCTGATTTCTCCATGAGGGGTTGTAAAAAATTCTTTATGGTGGAACGGCGTGCCGTCCTTTCCCTTTATATCTCCGTCTGCCATCCGACCTATTTATACGGAATATTCCCTTTTGTGACATAGGCTCCCCGCCCTGTAATAGCGGAATGTCTGTAAATTTCCAGCAAAACATCAGGAGCGAGGACCGAATGGCCGGCATCACGCTTCTTTCTTTTTTTGCAGGAAATCTTATCGGCAAACATGACACATGCCGTATGCTGACACAAACGGCAAGAGTCATTCTTCAGTTTGCCTGGCAGACCATCTTATTACCCACCCGTGCCTATGCCTTTCAAGTCGTCCATGCGGCCGATTCCTGTTTTTAGCCAACAGATTTCATGGTAAGAACTTGCCTTTAGTCAATAGCCACCTTATTTATCTCGGTCTGCAGTATATCGAGGAATTTTGCGGCATGGGCACCGTCCATCTGAGTGTGGTGGAATTGGAAAGATAAAGTCAACTTTGTTTTGAACCAACTCTTACGGTATCGCCCCCATATCATAAACGGATTGTTGAAGATACCACTATACATCCCCACGGCTCCGTCGATTGCATATTGGACCAATGCGGATGTGCCGATCACCATGCTGTCGGTTATATCATGATTCTCGCAAGTCTCCGCCACTTGTTGCGTCAGACGGAGATAATTGGCATTGAATTTAGCCACATCCGGAGAATATGGAATGTCGCATGAACTTACTTCTCCGGTCTTGTTGGCAACAATGGTATTGACCGCTATCGAATCATAGCGGACAAGTCTGTCGCCCACAGGAAGCATAAAGAACTCTTTTACCTGGCTTGCCGCTTTGCCGATACACCAGCAAAGCAGCATATTGAATTTCAAACCGCTTCGTTTACTGATTTTTCGCAATTTGCTGACATCTATGGTACGAAACAATGTAACCATAGGCATTGGGGCTTTCATCCACATTTCAAATGCGTATGCGCGGGTTGTCTCCGCAGGATTGACTTCTTGCATCATTTTTTTGATGCAAAGTTACGCTGACATTTTTGCATGGGATAGAAGAAAAGAGACATTCACACAGGATGGGTGAACAAATCGGAATATGGCTCACAATGGTTCAATAGTGATTTGGGTGTGTAGCCACTCATAACCTTGAAGTCCCGGATAAAATGCGACTGGTCGGTAAAACCGCAGTGGTAAGCTATATAGGCATAATCCCGTGAACCGCATTGCAACATCCTGAGCGATTTTTGAAATCTGACAATCCGGGCATATTCCTTCGGATTCATGCCCACCTGTTCACGAAACACACGTTCGTATTGTTTCTTGCTCAGACAAGCGTTGTCGGCAAGGATATTGATTGGAATGGCCGAGGTGTTCAATAGTTCCCTTATCGAATTGCCTATTCTTTGAATATTCAATGTCGGTTTTACTTTACCCAGCAGCCACCGTTCAAGGATGCCAAGGGATTCGTCACTACTTTGGCAATCGAATATCTTTGTGGCAATCTCGCTGAGCTGTCGGTTATCAATATCATATCCCGAAATCTCCCGGTTGTAAAAGGCAGATGGCGGTGTGTCTATGAACATCCCTATAGTATGCGGATAAAACACAGCCACAATCATGTCCAAATTTCCATCCGATTGAATATGTGACGGGAAATTCACTTGCCCACTTATAGTAAACCTGTTCTGGAGACTATTTAGTTCGGGAACATATAGTGGTGATTTGCGGTGGAATATAATCTGAGGACAACCAATGGGAAATGTCAGGACACTGAACGGCTCATCGTCCTCCAGCATCCAGTAATAACGTACATACGGGCGTAACTCTTGTTTCGGTTGGATAATCCTCATGACATACGTGTTTTGTATGTGAATACTGTTTCCCTTTATTTTGCAGTCTGATCTGAATGTCTGGAGATGAACTCAACAGATTCTTTCACGGAACGGCAGAATGCCGTCGGCTGTCCGGCAACCGTTATAAACAGATGGACTGATCCGGGAATCAGAACATATTTCAGTTCCACCCCAAGTTGCGTCAGCCTGTCTGCGAAGCCTGCCCCTTGACACCGGAGTATGTCTCGTTCAGCCGCCACAAGCAATGTTGGTGGCAGTTTGGCAAGAGCCGAATCAGCCGCTTCTGCAGGAGATACCAACGGATGGTGTGGTTCTGAGGTATAAGCATCGTTGAAAGCGTTCATTAGTTCACTGTCAAGTCCGAACCCTTTCCCGAATTGTTTCCATGATTCAGAGTCGTCTGCATAAGCTTTTGTGACAGGATAGAAGGTAATCAGACTGTTGAAAGTATTCTCGGGGAAACTCAGTGCCACGGCTATGGCAAGATTTCCGCCTGAACTGTCTCCACCAACAGAGATGCTGTCACATTTCCACTCCGTCATCTTGCTTTGAGCAAATTTTATGGCATCAATGCAATCGTTCAAACCTTCGGGAAAAGGATGCTCAGGCGCAAGCCTGTAATCTACGGCAAGCACAGCAATGCCCTTCTCAGCCATTGCTGCGCAATATCGGGAACAACTGTTTACACTGCCAATCACCCAACCGCCACCGTGGAAATAGACAAGTAGTGGTATCGTGTCGTTATCATAGCGATCGCTACGGAAGAATGTCAGGTTGTTGCCTATGTCAGTGCGGGTCACTCCAATGGGTAATTCAGCTGCCAGGTTTCTTGCATTTCTTACGTTAAAAAGCAAGTCGTCATCGCCGGCAATCGCCTTGCGGATCGCTTCTGTCTGGTATTCCTGAAGTTTGTCCGGCATATTGGCAAGAAATGAATCGGCTTCAATACGTTCCGTATTCTTGTCGCAGTCGGTATTTGCGGAATATAGTGAGCATGCGCACCATATTACAAGTGCAACAATAAGCAACCTGTTGAATTTTGACATCAAAAACATTGATCTAAATGGAATTATCTTTATAGAAAAAAGAGTCCTTTATGTTGTCTATACTTCTTTTGATATATATGGAGGATAATCGTCTTTTGATAATCTTTTTTCCAATGTTTTCGGATTGACATCCCAAAGTGTAGGAAGATACTCATATACAACTTTTCCTTCATTAAGATAAACACGGATTCTGGAATCAAAAGCTACAGGCTTATATTTATCCTCATCAATAGGATTATCCCTATACAGTAATTGGTTTTCCTGCCAACAGAGTTCCTTTCCATCAAAGACGACATCAAATATACCACATACAACTGCATCCATCGTTTGGTTTTGAACTGTCGTGGAAACACAATGCATATACCCTGTTAATTGATTTGTACTTTTCCTCATTGCCAATTCATAACAAAACACACTTGTACCTGTATAGTCTTTAGCGATGGTAGTTCTCACACCGTTCTCATCTAAATTAAAAATCTGTTCATGGGTTATGGTAGTGAGATTAAACTTAAAGCCATTTACTGTTCTTTCCAGATTGGAAAACACCATTTGGTCGCTGTATATACCTTCCAAATTCCCATCTCCAAGTGTATAGACAACCTCATCAGTAGCCAATTTCTTGCCAATAAGGTGATTCTCTAAAAAGTGAATAATTTTATCTTTCATATCTAAACAATTATTAGTCTTTCCAGTATTGGAATTGAATTTATTTTCCATATATTCTACTTTACTGCTTTTTTATTGCATGACATTTGCGTAAGGTCATCTCATCGGCAAATGCCTGTTCACCACGTTCACGGATATAGTTGATACATGCAGGACGGTCTGACCCGAACAAGAGACCTAAAACATTTCCTATAGGATTGGAGAAGATCCTGCAATCTGTAACATCCTTATCGCACTCAGCACAGGTGTGAAAACCGCAGCCTTTGGCACATGTCCTGATTTTGCACCATGAAGTTTTCTCATTAAGGTGGCAACCGGGGCATTGTTCCGTAAGATACTTACGACATGCGCCACAGTACAGCCCGCACGCAGCTATCAGTTGTTTGTTTGCTTCAATCTTTTTCACTACTATTCACATGTGCGCCCCATAGTCCAATAAGGCTGATTATTAAATGCAAAAGCGCGGACCGCAATACCACTTCTAATTTGGAGGTCGTAGGAAACCTTGCATACAGATGTAGTAATAGCAGCCCACGCTATAGCGTGAGAACCACCATGCCATCTTAGTATGCAATTTGAAAATTTCCTACGTTTCCAAATACTTGATGAGCATAACGCTTCTTATCTTTTCGTATGTTTCGGACAAGAGTTGCCTCTATCCGGGTGCAAAGTTACTCATTTTTTGCGGCAATCTCTTATAATTTAATGGCTTTCTGCGTTTGGGCTGTAAGATTTTGCCTCACATCGTATTCTCGCACTCCCCAAAATCCAGTTATATGAAATCAGAACACGCTATGTTCTGAAACACCTCTTCTATATTGTCTTTTTTGTGTTCGTTCGGTTGGCCGGCCTCAGATGATTGTTTTACCGCGAAGTTAAGTCCGTCCGGCAACCGTCAAGGCCATACCTGTCGGTGACTTCCGAAAATCTTCCTCCTGCGGAGCGTATTTTCGTGTCAGCCTTGCCTTTATGCCTGCCGTTAGCTTCGTGTTTGCAGTAAAAAATTCCTCTAAGTCCGGAACACACCGGAAGAAAGGGAAAAGTAAACTTAAAAAATATCAGTTATGGACAACAGACCCAACAAGGAACAGGAACTTGCAAAACAGGTGGAAATGGCTCTAAACTCCTTCAGCTTCAGCCCCAAACTGTTTGCAGCAGTTATCCCGACAATGCACCGCACGTTACAGCAGTCGCTTTGGCGGCTCATAAAGGAGTGCATTAAGGTTATCGCTGACGATAAGACAGGACACGATGACCGCAACATGGCGTCACATCTTGAAGCCAAGGAGATGCTTGAATACTTAAACAAACATGGACGGCACATTCCGTTCGTATAAAATCTTATGGATATGGAACAGACATTCTATCTACTTACAACCCTCATTGAAATGCAGGACAGCGTTTCTGACGGACACGCCCCATATCGTTCACTTGACGATGCGATGAAAGCATTTGAAGATGAAATCGCTGATTGCCAAGAAAACTTCAACGTGCAACACGGTAGCACTCTGATAGACCTGCCACGGTGCAAGGAATGGAGGACAGAGGACGGTTACGGCTATACGGTGACAGTCGAAGAAATGACACTGCTATGAAAAAGCCAAAATACAACTACATCTACAGACTGATTGACCGGATAACCAAGTCCGGTCAATCAAATAATGACAGTTTTACCTATTACGGGCATCTTGTGGAACTGCAAAGCGGTACAAGAGGCTATGTTTCTGTGACACTGTACAAAACAGATGACAGATATGGTGGAGAACTCGCAGATTTCAGTTTCGACTATTGGACGCTTGAACTGCATTTTATCAGCACAGTAGGAAAGGCTCTAACGGAAAGCATCATCTATGCTTTCAGACATTTTTATACTCCCCGGACTATTCGCATATCATACGATGAATACGAGTATGAGGACGAGGATACGACCTATGAGTATGACGAAACAGATTGGGACAAGCCGCCTGTAAAACGGTTCAACAAGTGATAACCATCAAACAAAAAGTATTATGACATTCGATTACAACAAGGAACACAAGACATCCATGTCGCTGGTGCTTGAGAACGGTATTTCAGTAGAGGGCGAGTTTATCGACCTCAGAATAACAGTCGATACCCTGCCAAAAGGGAAGCAGTGGTATCAGATACGTCACAGTGACGATGATGGCTCAGAACCCGCATCGCTAAAAAGGGGGTGCGTGGTTGTAAACTTCTTCGGCACTTTCATCTGCGACCCGATAGACGAAATGAAAGACGGTGACGAACTGGAGATAACAGAATGGGGTTGGTAAATGACCGCCCCTGTATATAACTTAAAATCATGGATATATGAAAGTAAAGAATTTTGCGACATTCGGGCTGTTTGTTGACGGCGAAATTATAGACAGCGGAAGCATACACGCTATGGAGAACGAGGCGACACGAAGAATCTTAAGCGGTCAGTCTGAAGCCGCCCACATATCTGTCTTTGACTTCGACGGCGACAAGGTTGTGGAGAAAGCACCTGTCTTATCGCTCCGCAGAAACAATGACAATATCATCATCGCCAATATGTTGTTGCCCGACAATTCCGAAAACGTCAGGAAAAACCTCACGCTGATTGAGATAAAGGATATTGTCGATGAGATAATGGAGTGTGACTCTTTGGTTGACCGTACCGAGTTTGACACGGTACGGTGCAACATCGGCGGCGGTATGCTGTGGCTCTGTGACCTTGAGAAACTGCAACGGCATTTCGACATAAAGGGTGTTATCGCCGAAGGAGATAATATCGCCCTGCTTATCCGCAATTACCAACTTTGACCTTTTTCCCTTTGCCTTCCCCACCGAGGCAAAGGGAGCCTGCTTTTTTATAACGCTGAAGCGCAACCCCTTTTTAATGCGTAACAGTCCATACCTGTTTTATCTTCCGGTTTTATCCGTCGTACCTGCCAGTTATAGTTCTCTGCCATGATTTCATACATACCGCCTTACCTCTACGGATTATTTCTGCAAAGGTAGCGGCAGGCTTTGTCAAACGGCAAATCCCGGACGGCAAGCCTTATGGGAAATCTTCCTCCATTTGCATGGAGCGTATTTCTCATCCTTGATTTGCCTTTTTGCCGCCATGCCCCTTTGCCGGCAGAAAAATCCCTCGCGGCAAGCCGGACAGCTTCCGAAAAAAGGGAAATGACAAAAATTAAACATATCATATTATGGCAAAGGTAACTGATGAAAAAGTCAAGAGACAGCTGGAGAAAAAGACTACGTTCTTCCTTAAATACTTCCCCGTGCGCATAAAGAACGTGGGCGAGGACGCTGTGGAAGCACGCAAATTGGTCTGGGCGTTCAAGGATGCGGAAGACGGAGCATGTGAGAAAGTGGCACGAATGACTTCCGACTACATAAACAAGGAGTATGGAGGTAGAGCCAAAGACATCGTATTTGTCTGTGTTCCTGCAAGCACGCAGGAGCAGAACGAAAACCGCTACCGAAAGTTCTGTGAGAGGGTCAACGAAATGACAGGCATCCGCAACGGCTTTCCGCACGTGAGAATATCGTGTGACAGACTTGCAGTGCATGAGCACCGCCACGACAAGACTGTCCGCATGGCTCAAGTGATAGAGTTTGATGATGATTATTTCTACGGAAAGGATGTCGTGGTCATGGATGACATCATCACCACCGGCATGAGTTACGCATTGTTCGCCAACCAACTTGAAGTGTTCGGGGCAAACGTATTGGGCGGCATCTTCCTTGGACGCACACATTACCGATATGGGAAATAACATAAATCCAACTGCCATTAACAGGCGGTGTTCCGCAGCCTTTACGGGACACCGCTCATTTCCCCATGGAGGAACGGCAAACGTAAAGGCTGCCTTGACGGAGCTTATCAGAGATTGGCACGGAGAAGGTATCACCAATTATATGTGCGGCATGGCATTGGGCTTCGACCTTATGGCGGCAGAATGTGTGCTGCAGGCAAAAGCGGATTTCAACGACATCACGCTTACAGCCGTTATACCATTCCGCGACCAGTGCGGGATGTGGAATTGGAGTGACCGCCAACGCTACCATGCCATTTTACAACAGGCGGATTTTCACATATTACTGAGCGAGGTGTATTACAAAGGCTGTTTGCTTGTGCGAAATGATTTCATGCTCAAACATGCGAGCCGTATTGTTGCCTACTATGACGGGCGACGTCGTGGTGGCACATACTATACCTGCAACAAGGCTGGAGTCATGAACATTCCTGTCCTTAACTTGTATGACCATTTGTCGGGATGACACACTAAGGATTGTCCGTCCGTGGAGAGGGAATAAACCTCTTCACGGAAAGCGCAAGGCTGCCCTCTTATATCCCGGCCGGTCATGCAGGTCGTCTTAACCTGTTTTACCGCATTTACCTTGTTTACAACCTCTCGGTGTTCTCCTGCTTATATCATTCACATTCTCTGGTCTTGCCCTGGTTCTTTCCCTTCGTCACCGGTTTGGTTTTATCAGATGCGAAGTTCGGCCGTCCCGCTTGATCCGGCGGCTTGAAGTGCATTTCTTGCAAAATCTTCCTCCAGTGGAGAGTATTTGGCAAGAAAAGCCGTCGTATGAAGCTGATAAGACAGCCGTGTGTTGCATCTGTAAAACTCCAAAGCGGTTCCGGGAAAAAGGGACTGAAGAAAGGGGAAAATAAACATTCAATAATAACCCATAAATTCAAAAAAATGGAAGCAACATTAAATCAGACAGCAGTAAAGGACATCACAATGGTTGCAATCTCTGCAATCCGTCCTAATGGTTTCAACCCACGCAAGCACTTTGATGAAGTGAGTTTGAACGAACTCGCAGAAAGTATTCGTCAGCAAGGAATACTACAGCCTGTCACCGTGCGCCCCATAGCAGACAGCAACGACTATGAACTTGTGTTCGGTGAGCGCAGATACCGTGCTGCAACGATTGTCGGCATGCAGGAAATCCCTGCCATAATCAATGACCTTTCCGATGAAGAAGCCGAGGAAATCGCCATTACCGAGAACCTCCAGCGCAAAGATGTGACACCCATGGAAGAAGCCAATGCCTACCAACGGCTCATGGAAAGCGGACGGCACGACCTTTCTTCCCTTGCTGTGCAGTTCGGCAAGAGTGAGGCTTATATCCGTACAAGACTGAAATTCGCATCGCTTATTCCCGAAATCGCCGCCTTGTTGGAAACGGACGAAATCACGGTCAGCGTGGCAAGCGAAATCTGCCGTTACGGTGAGGACATACAGCGTGAGGTGTACGAACAGCACCTGAAAGAAGATGTGACATATAGCAGTTGGCGAGGGCAGAAAGCCTCTGAAATCGCAAGGAGCATTGAACGGCAGTACACCGCAGACCTTGACCGTTATTCTTTTGACAAGACCCTGTGCCTGTCATGCCCCCACAACACAAACAACATGTCGCTTTTCTGTGAGGGTTGTGGAAAATGTGCAAATCGCACATGCCTTGCCGAAATGAACGCATCGTACCTTGTGGAAAAAACCCTGCAGGTATTGGCGGAGAACCCCACCGCAACGCTCGGACATACCGACTATGACTACAACCTTATCGCTGTGGAGCGTCTTATGGCTATGGGACATGAGGTGGAGAGTGCCATGCCATACGGTACGGCTTATCCCCGACAGCCCGAAGCACCTGAAAAAGAGGACTACGACAACGAGGAAGCCTATGAAACGGCATGCAGTGATTACGAGCAGGAACAGAGCGACTATAGGGAAAGATGCGCTGAAATACACCGCCAAAGCGAGAACGGCGAAATATCGCTCTACGTGAAAATAGGAAGCAACAACATAACGCTGTGCTATGTAAAGAAGAACAACACCGCAGACGATACGACACAAGGACAGCCACTTTCTCCTGTGGAAAAGTTGGAGAAACAGGACAAGCGAAACAAGGAAATCGCCCTTGAAAAGACTATCGAGGACACCAAGAAGCAAATCCTTAACATAGATGTGGCAGAAGCCAAGTTCGGAGCGGACGAGGACAGAATGGTTTATTTCTTTTTGCTGTCAAGCCTACGGAGAGAGAACTTTGCCCTGTTAGGTATATCCGAAGAACACTCCCCATACCTCAATGACGAGGACAAGATGAACATCATCGCCAATCTGACGGCAAAGACAAAGGCTGTTATCCGCAGGGATTATCTGATAGCGCAGTTCAAAGACGCATACAGGAACAATGCCACAGCAGACCTTATGCTTGACTTCGCACGTAAGCACATGCCGAATGAACTTGCTGAAATTGAGGACGGCTATAACCAAATCTATGAGAAGCGACACCAACGCATTGAGGAAAGGAAAGCCGCTATCGTGGCTAAGGAAAAGCCAACGGACGAAAATGACGATGCAGCAGAGGCATCCTCCGAAGATGCGAAGCCGGAAGAAGCTGCGGCATAATGAGCAACAGGCAGGGTGGAGAAATCCGTCCTGCCTGTATGCTTAACATACCGTCAGACAACAACGGGCGGCGACACTTCCTGTTATACTAATTCTCGATTCATCCTCCAGTTATAAACTTTTATACTAATCCTTTTGGGCTTCCTCCATTTATACACGCTGGTGTTGTATCATATCAACCGTCCTGTCGGCTCTGTTTTTCTCTTGCAAAGTTACTGCGAGGTGAATTTGGCCCAAGTACCGCCATACTATCCAGACTTTATTTTGCGGAAGCCTTCCTCGATTTGTAGCCAAATCGGGTGTTCCATAAAATAAAGTCCGGATTTCTTGTGCATATTCTCCTGTCTTCGCAGTGATGGGCGCAAGTAAAAATCAAATCCCGACCGGACGGAACGAAGCTCCTGATGTGAGGGGAAATAAAAATTATTCATAAACACTTAAACATGAGCGTCTATATGGAAAAAGATTATGTGATGTCTGTTGCTGAAACGGCAAAGCAACAACTATTTGGCATGACCCGGACTTCTGTTCTTATGTCATGGGGCATAAGTGGTTTATATGCCACAGAGTTCAAGGACATGCCGGCATTGAAACTTAAAGTCAATGGAAGATTGTTCAAGGGGTTTGTAGTAATAGCCCTGAACGGAAGCGACTATTACGAGGTCTATCTCACAAATGATACCGAGACGAGACTTGTCAGCGATGAAGTCTGCTTTGACGAACTTGGAGAACTGATTGACCGCCATATCGAGCGTGGAGACAATCAAGAAGAATACGATAAGTTTTGTAACATCCAACTGATGAAGCTCGTGACGGGTTAATGGCTTATGACAAATACAAGGCGGTGAGATGTCCGAGGATGTCCCACCGCCTTATATGCTACAGATTGATGATACCACTTATAAGAGCATTTTATATCACTGTTTCTTTTGCGGATAATAAGATGCTAAATTCCAGTTTTTCCATAATAGTCCAAGCGGACACAATTCAGCTTCACTTGCTCTTACCCATGGCGTATGAAGACATTTATCTTCTGTTGGGTTTAATCCTTCTTCAGGGTGCTCATTGAAACTTCGTACACACCAGGGATATAATGAACATTGAAAATTCCCATCATGGAGGATCTTGTATATTTGATGCACAGATTTCAAAACTTCCACATTCCAACCAGCTATCCCTTGTGGTTTAACGGTATAGTAATCTTTCTGCTTATTCTTCATCATGGGAGTACCTAAATCATTTACTATCTGAGTAAATAATCCACTGGTTGAAGCAGGTGAATCAGCAATAATATCTAATAAATATGATGGATTATGTTTTCGTAAATACAATGCTTTATCAATAACTGTATCAACCCATCCCTGATATGCTTCGTGTAATTCCGGATGTTCAGGAACCCTATAATAGGATTTCAGTTTTTTTCTTGCCTCATTAGCAATACCTTCAAAAAAATCAAATAGTTTAATGTCTGTATTAACCTTGGCGTTTCCTAATTGAGAATATATATCTTGAGCCTTTTCTGGATTGTATTTTTTATCTCTAAACTGATACAGCATATCAACAAAAACGTGACCAGGATTAGAAAACATCAATGAGCAATCAGCCAATGCTAATACATTTAATATCCTTTGCCCAAACTCAGGGAATATGGCACTTGCAACTTTTTCCGCTGAAGAATATGGAAAATCATCAGATTCTTCATATTCTCTACAACAATGTCTTTCCATTATATAGGCAATGCTCTCTTTTATTGCCGATGCGCCAAAAGATATTATATCATCTTCATTTGCTTGAATACAAACGGCCGGGATACTTGGTAAGTTTTGTTCTTTTCCGAATTTCAATTCAAAATTCTCTACAGAAACCCTTACATTGTCCAAGGTTTTTATATTGGTATCCCAGTCTCCCAATGTAACATCTTGAACCTGTTCATTAAGTCTGATATTATCTTTGTTATCATCATATATATACGGAACTTCAAAGGCTTGTTTACCTTTTGCATATATATCATTGACCACACTTTGAACATACTCTCCATAGGCGTAGCATGTGGTTAGTCCATAGGTGGTAGTTATATCTTGTAAAAAATGGATATATTCATGAAAGAAAAGAGAAAAGTCTCTTTCCGAAAGCTTGTTCAAATCAATTTCTCCATCAATCTTTAGATACATTTCAAAGAAAGCGGGTATATATTCACCTCTATTAGCTTTTTGTCTGTAATCCATATTTCCTTTTCTAAATTTTCATTCGAGATATATGACACAACATTGTCCAGTATGACAATGCTTCCCCTCTCAGTCCTCCTTCTTCTTTCGAGGGCCGAGTGGTCCTTTCCAGCGACCGCGATCAAGCTGCACATTGGCTTCGTTCAGGATGCGGAACACGCTGCTCCGACTACTAAATCCAGACTCCTTGAAAATTTCATCAATGGAGAATCCTTCGAGATACATGTTGACAATACGCTTGTTACGCTCGGCACGCCCCATCGCTTTGTCGCTAATGCTCTCAATATGCTTCTTTATCCTGCTTATATGGTGCGAGGACTTACGGATAGCGTTTGCTTCCTGCGGCAGCAGGGCAATGGCGGTAAGCACGTCACTTGTCTGCGTTCCGGGAAAAAGCTCGTTGCCCGAATCAATCCTGTCACGGATGGACACCAGTCTGATGTTCTTCACCCGGCAGAACTCCAGAAAGAAGACGAGCTGCCTCGCACCACGCAAAGCATTCGACAGTTTGGGTATGACAACAGTATCCCCGAACTGGACACGCCCCATAAGGCTGTCCCACATTGTCCTTGCCTTGTCCGCAGACAACAGTTCCTCTCTTACAATCTCCACACAACCGAAGTCTTCCATCCATCCGCTGTCCGCAGAGAAGTCCTCGTAACCGGGAGCCGTCATTATATATCCTATTTTTGCCATCGTGTATAAGAGTATGATTTTGTCTGCAAAGTTAGCTAAATAATCCGACAACTTATCAGACTCTTCCCAAAATCAGCCATTCTGACGCCATTTCTATGATTATTTATCGGATATAACTGCTAAACGTTATAAAGTTAGTCATATTCACAGATTATTATATGCTGTTAGCAACAGATTTTTCACAGCAAAAAATGAGTATGATTACACTCATTTACAGATTGTCTTTCAATGTCTTTCCTTTGCAACCCCAAAAGTTACAGCCATTTGCAAAAATCGCATTTAGAGTATGATATTTCAATTTAATATAAATATAATTACGATTGTACTTATATCTCGAAATTATACTCTACTTTCGCAGCATCAAACAATCGCTTGTGCGACAAAAACAGATATTGATATGACTGATTATCCGTCAAAAAAGACAATGGCGCGGCAGATTGCCGCCTTGTTACCAATGTTCTTGCTGGGAATGTTGGTTTCCGCCTGCAACGGCAGTGATTCAGAAGCAAAAAGTTTTTCTGACGCCAATGCTGCGTTGGAAGATTACGAAGCCTTCCTGCGCTCTGTATCTAAACAGAAGACACTTTCAAACTCAGAGCTTGTATCTTCCGTTTTGGAATGGAAAGCTCTCGATGATTCAGTGACAGCTGCCATGTTCCGTGACAGCGTACATACGAACCGTGCAGTTGTTGATTCGACATATTTTTCCCTGCGCGATTCCATTACCGATAAACTGACTTCGCTTGTTGACAGCCGTAAGCGGTCGTTTCAGGATTATCTTGACTTCTCGCTGGCCGTCAACAGACCGAGACTTGACTCGCTCTCAAACCAGTTGATGATGTCAGCACACAGATTCTATGCCTCGATGGATTCCGTCCCTGTTTTCAACATGGACAATGTTTCTACCATTCACAGGTATGAAGACATCCTCGATGATGCAACCCGCCGTGGGATTCATACAAAACGAGACCTGTTCTTGTTCCTTCGGAATGAGGACAGAGCCTTCCGCTCTTTTCTCGTTCATCTGCCGACACTCGGTGGCATCCCTCTCGCCAAAGTCCGCGACAGCTCGTCTGCCCTGATGAAAGAGATGGTCGAGTTGTGCCAAGGAGATAATCCGGCATTTACCACTTCCGAAGTTGTCATACTGCTTACGATGCGCAATAACCGACGTCTGTTGCAGAATGCCCTGCAATGCGTGAACGACATCAACAACCGCAAAGTCAAGGGCGGAGATCAGGCGGCAGCCTATCTGTGGATGCTGTTACAGCCATGGATTTCATTTGACGGCTTCGCCCTCTCGCTTATGAGCGAAGCACAAATAGGCACACTGAAGATATTGGCAACAGAAACGCCAAAGTGCGTGGTCAAACTTGGGAAACCGCAGTTCCCCATTGATACGGATGAGCTTCCTTCGCTGCTCATCAAAACCACCATCACAAATCTCTGACACGAAAAACGAATACAATTATGCTGAAACACAAAATTGAGAGATTCCTCACATACATCTCCATGCAGATGCCGTCACTGATGTCACGCGCGAACTATGCCGGTGCAGAAATCTTCGACGGTATGGCCATCCTTGAGTTCAAGTTACCGAAGCCCTGTAACATAAGCGACCTGCTTGACGAGTTCGACGACCAGATGGAACTGATTATCCTTTACCATATCATTCCGTCTGAAGCAACAGTCATGGGACACCAGTGCTGTGCCTATTCCAATCCGTCATTCGATTATCTGTACAAGGTCAACGGTATCAGTGATGACAATGGCATCTGCGATACCCTGTACGCCTCGCTTTATGATTCGCTTGAGAATTTCGGGCTTGACTTGCAGGCCGAGCTTAACGACCAGACGGCGAAAAGCAAGGTCGTCTTTGCCCGCAAGGAGGAAGATCTCCTGCGCGACTTCATGAAATAAACCAGAGCCACTTATAGGATGAAAGAGACCGCATACAACAGAATTGTCGAGATAATCCGTGCAAGGCGCACCTGGATAACCGTGCTTCATGCCGACAGGGAACGTAACATGATGGTTCAGGTAGGACGTGAACTTCGGGAAGTACGTTGCCGTGTGCTTACACTTGTCGCCCTGCGTAAACACGGGCTGTATGAGCAAGGCCATGTGTGGGACATTCCGGAGTACAATCTTGAAAAGGCAGTGCGCTCACTCAAACGCGGTTCTCGTTTCAAGGAGCGGTGGAACAAAGAAACAATAAGTCCTGATGACATTGAAGAGATTATAAACCGTGCATCCTATGGATTCATCCGGCTCGAACTTTCCGATTTATAACTAACAACTCAAATAACACAACCATGCTGATAAAGATTCTCTATTCACTGATGTTTCCGACATTCCTTGTCGTACCGTTCCTGTATAAAAACAAACGGCCTGCCATGCTCGTCTTCTACCGTAACATGGCGATGAGTTTCGCTTTCAGGAAAGTGTACACCAAAATGTTGCTGCTTTTTCTGCTGGCATTCCATTTCTATCACCTGACGATTTTCCAGAACCATTATGACCTCATCCCGTCATCGGTGCTGTGCTTTGCGATGTTCTCCCACAGTCTCTGTGAAAGATTTATCTACTTCCTTCAGGATTGCCGTGTCCTGTGGGTCGGCATGGTTCTCTCCTTGACGTGCCTCTTCATTCCGCACTTCATGCCTCTTGGCTTCTCCATCGGTGTACTGCTCTGCGGAACAGTATTCTATCCGTCCCGTCTGCTCAGAGACTTAATGCTCCTGACGGAATGTGCGTACCGCCCGGATTGCTACGAAGACCTGCTGGAGCTTTCCGAATTATATTTCCGTTGGGATGAATCAGGAAACTCTATGTTGCAGGAATCCGAGCGAGAACGGAAGCATGTGTTTAACGAAGAGATAGAGGATGCAGAGTTTGAAGAGATCGGACATGAACAGGACGAAGTGTAATCATAAACCAGACAATATGAAATCAGAAGATACTTTTAGTCTCACGACAAATATGGCCCTGCTCCGCAGCCTTCAGGAAGACAGGCCTGCTGATGGCGGACGGCTGTCACGTTACAGTGCGTTTGTCTATTTGTTGGAACGTGCGAACAAAGAGCCGAGCACAGCAATATCCTTCGGACAGGAATTTCATCTTTCCGTTGGCCAGCTTGTGACTTCATATAGCGAGCTTGCTGTCGTTTGGGGATGGTCACGCGACAACGTGCGCAATTTCTTTCTTGAGATGACCAAGACTGGGGCCATTTCGGTTGAACGCCGGGGGAAGGCGACGGTCATATCCATTCCCGTATGCATGTCCGGCACTCCGACACTTACACGGCTTCCGTCCCGTGAAGAACGTGACCGTCTGCGTTTCATCTTCGGCACGATGTCCATCGAGGAACTGGCGGACATGTTCGACTCTGTGATTTCAAAGACCGAACATGATGTCGAGAAGTTGGATGCGGACGACCCGCACGACATTAAAATCGGACGACGGCTGCACCGGTTGGTCAATCATCTTGTGTTGCATCCTTCCGGTTTCTTTCCAAAAGACGACCGTGTGGCGGATGCCTTGCGTTGTCTGTTCATTGATGATTGCGATTCCGATTTTGCAAGGTTCTTCACCTTGCTTACTATCGGTGGACTCAAACTGATAGATGACCGCTGCGACAACACGGAGTTCCCGCCGTCGTTACCGGACACTACGATGCAACGGCTCGCTGCGGTCCTCGAATATTATTCTCCTTTTATAAGGCACGGTGTCCTCACCAATCCGACCGTCTTTGGCTATCAGGGACGGGCTGCGCCCGAAACAGGAACCGATACGACTCCGCATACGGGATAACACGGCGGCTTGCCGCCTCATTATCGGACGGGCTACGCCCAAAAAGGCCGCTTTGCGGCTGTTGGGAAGCATAATACCCCGGATTTTCAGCAGAAAACCGGGACAGACCGCCAAAAGCGGCAGCAAGCTGTGAAGTTATGGAAGAATTTTCTTCGCAAAATTCAAAAAAAATGAAGTCGGATGGCTCCCAAAAAGCCTTCGGAAAATCAAAAAAACGACGAAAAAATCATGGCAAATTCACAAAAACAAGTCATGGATCTCAAGGTTGCAAAGGGCTTCACCGAAGCTCAAAGCGATGAGCATAAACGTAACTGGGACGATAAAAAATGGGGCCGGGCATCGGGATATGGAGCCTACGACCGCACACGCGACGGCCTGAATTTTGAAATCGTGAAGGGAAAAATCGTTCCTCTTGATAAGACAAAATCCATCCCTGAACGCATCCGTGAGATACTGTCGGCGCGTGGAATCAAAGACCCTAACGAGGGATTGCCGGAGCCGAAATTCCGCACGGTGGTGAACTTTATTTTCGGTGGTTCACGAGCAAGGATGCACGAGTTAGCTTTCGGAACTCAGACTGTAAATCTGAATAAGGATGCCGACAATTCCCATATAAAACGCTGTCCGGACATTGAGAAATGGGCACTGGATGTGTATCGTTTTGTCGCCGACAAATGGGGCGAAGAGAACATTGCCGGATTTGTCGTGCATCTCGATGAGACGAACCCACATTGCCATTGCACCCTGCTTCCGATAAGGGATGGACGCTTCGCTTTCAAGAAAATATTCGGAGGGAAAGACTTGTACGACTACAAGGACTATATGCGGTCGCTCCACGATGAATTTGCCAAAGTGAATGAGAAATGGGGATTGGTGCGAGGATCCGACATAACTAAGACCGGGGCAAGAAATATCCCTCCGTATGAATACAGACGACTGTTGAGCAGGGAATGTGCAGACCTTGAGACGCAAATCGAATCGGACAAATCGTTGCTGCAACAGTTGAAACTTGAAGTATCTCATGCTGAAAGAAGGGTAAAAGGACTGACCACAATGATAGCCAATCTGGAGAACCGCAAAGCAGAACTGGAGCAGGAAATGGTACAGCTCTCTACCGATTTGCAAGCCGGAAAAGGAAATGCTGACGAGTTGCAAAAGAACATTGACAGGCTTAGCAAGGACTATGAGAAAGTGCTGGATTCCCTTACGGACAAGCGTCAGAAACTGACCGAGGCAAGTCGGAAATTATCTGAATACCGGGAGCTGGAGGAAGAATCCAAAGAGAAAGCCAACGAATACCGGCAACAGGCAGAGGACTACAAGAAAGATGTCCGAGAGGCATCCGGTGACCTTGCCCAACAGGTTCGTTTTCGCATTGCGGATGCTTTCGTGAATAATGTCATTGACAGCCTTAAAAGCACTTTGCCAACGCTCGGCGATGCAGGTTCAGTATTTAACAACACGCTGCTTGGAGACCTTGCGGAACGTGGAGAGGAGATTCTAAAATGCGCCGGACTGTTGTTCGCCGGATATGTTGATGGTGCCACAACTTTTGCCGAGGGACACGGTGGCGGAGGAGGCGGAAGCGACCTGCCCTGGGGACGGAAAGATGACGAGGACGACCTTCTTTGGGCACGGCGTTGTCTCTTCCGTGCGGCAAAAATGATGCGTCCGTCAGGCGGAAAATCTGTAAAACGTAAATGATATAACACTAATTCAAATAATTCAAACGATGAAGAAAATCTTATTTTCAATGCTTGTGACCTTTGTGGCACTGCTTGACGCGAATGCCCATGCGGTCAGCCATGCGGAGATGAAATTGAAGGAAATCGAAGCCGCACAAAAGGAAATTACGCTCCGCAAAAAGCCGAAATATCTCTCCGGTGCAATCATTCCTTCATGGACAGACAACTGGTTTATAAGCGTCTCGGGAGGCGCATCATCCTTTATCGGTTCGCCGTTGGGGTGCGATGATCTGTTCGGACGCATCAAACCTGCCTTACAAATATCATTAGGCAAATGGCATACACCATCGGTGGGAAACCGTCTCGTATTTCAAGGCTTCGAGTGGAAAAGCGGGGCTTTGACGAACCAACAATACCGTCATTATCATGCCGACCTCCTTGTGAACCTGATGCCGTCGATAGCTAAGGGTGATAAGGAATGTCGGTGGGATATTATTCCCTTTGTCGGTGTCGGATTGATTGACAACCGTGATGCCGGGCGCAATCCTTTCGCTTTCAATTATGGTGTCCAAGGGCGTTTTCGCATTGCCGATGGACTGCATATCACCGCTGAAATCGGTGACGCGACCACGTTCAAGGATGCCGACGGTCTTGGTTCTGCACGAGAAATCGGAGACCACCTACTGACGCTTTCGGCTGGTGTCTCATGGACTTTCGGAAAGAACCGTGGATGGAAAAAGGTCATTGACGCACGGCCTTATGTCATCCTCAATGAGCGACTGAAGGCTGCAGCATACGAACAAGAAAAAGAGAATGAAAGGCTTGCCAAAGAGAATGAAGCAAAAGCCAGGCTGATTGCCGAACTCCGAAAGATTCTTGAAATCGAGGGACTGCTTGACAAATATGCCGGATGTTTTGAACGTGTCGATGACCACGGTAATACCTCGGCAGGAGGCTATACCATGAACGACTACAACGGGCTTAACTCACTTAGAAAACGCCTCCGTGATGGCAAAAACGGCAGTCCCGAAAAGGATAACCGGTCAGAAAATGCAGTGTCCGGGGAAAGCAACGGAAGCAAGGCAGAAGTCGGCAGTGACGGGAACAATAACAGTTATGCGGATGATGTCATTAACGGCAATGCCGCACTCGGTGCACCCATATATTTCTTCTTTGAACTCGGCACCGACAATCTTGTAGAGGAATCACAACTGGTGAACATCGACGAGATTGCACGTATCGCTAAGAAATACAACCTTAGAATTGAAATTACAGGTTCGGCCGACAAAGCTACTGGTACGGAAATGATCAATTCAAATCTCGGTTCTCAAAGAGCCACCTTTATCGCCGGATGCCTGAAAGAACGAGGCATTCTGGAGAACAATATCAAGAAAATCTCAAGGGGCGGTATTGATGATTATACACCGGGAAAAGCAAACAGAAACACCATCGTCAGACTTTTCTTGCCATAATAGACGAGCACTAAGAAGCTAACTTTTTCATTTTTTTGCAGGCAGTCCCGACCGTGAGGTTAGGGCTGTCTTTTGCATAAACAGACATACAAAAAATGACTATTAAGAGAACGTCGAGGTACAAATATTTGCGCTTAAAACGCCTGATTTTACAAAAAAAATGAGTTTAGATACTACTATGTCTTGTGGTCGTTTCAATAAACAAAGGCGGCTTTACACTTGAAAAATCATCAAAATTTCAAAGGTTAAATCATCCTGTTCCCTGTCGTCAGGAAATAATAGAATCAATCTGAGTTTACGGTCAAAACGATACATGTCCATCGAATTTTGGAAAGAGACATAGGATTTATATTGATGTTCGGTTTTAGGAAATTAAAGTAAGGGAAAAAGTATGCGGACAACCTGAAATAACCTAATATATGCCGATTTGAGCATTGCGAAGAGGCTTGGTTGCTTCTATTGGGTGTAAAGGTAATAGTCTTTTCTATCTGCAAAAGATTTATGTCGTTTCGGACAATTTCGAGGCGTTTTTTATTCAGCTCGCATCCGAGCACATGAAAAATAAATTGAAAATAATCCGCTAAAAACTTGTGTATGTGCGGATTATTTTGTATCTTTAATATGGCAAATACTAACTTGGAAATAACAGAATATGGAAATAATACTTCTACTATTGGTCGGATGGTGGCTGTCGGGAGTCCTGGGCTTCCGTGAGCGTAAGAAGCCACGACGCAAACGTAAGCGTTCATTCTGGAAACCGGACATGGACGAATATGACTGGGAAGAGTTCAACAAGAGGAATGGACGCTGACACTTCCATGACTGCATAAAAAACAACCCGCCTAAGACAGGTGTCCCGGCGGATTGCGAAAGGTTTTACCGTGTTTAATCAGCGGCTGCGGTGAGTCCTTTGGAACGGCACTTCCTCGTCCTCACGCATCATGTCGAAAGGTGTATCCTCTATATGAACGACCTCTGTCGTGTTGCCGTCATTGTCGATGTCATAGACATCGGGGTATTCGGTCGTATGTCCGGGAGTGGCTTGGTAGCTGTCTATCTGTCCTTGAACAATGTCGATGCGGTGGTTTATCATGGATGTGGCACGACGTACATCTTGCAGGGTTGTCTTGATAAACTCGGGGGATTCTTTGAGGCTGTCGAGCCATGACTTGAGGTATGCTGCTGATTCATCCTTGACATTCTTCACGATGCCGTAGCGCGAAGCTACAAGGGCACTGCCCAGTTCGGCCACAAGTTCCTCACGGGCATAATCATCCGAACCGAATGTCGTTGGCTTCAGCCTGTTGAGACGGTTCTCGGAACCGGTCGAATGTGTCATTTCGTGAAACGCCGTTCCATAGAACGCCTCCCCGTTGATGAACTGCGATTTCTCTGGCAGAACTATCTCATCCTTTGATATGGAATAGTATGCCTGGTCCTGATGTGTCGGCTTAATGGGACACAGCCACAGCCCACGTTTGATTATCTCATCCATGGCAGGAAAAGAGAATTTCTCACCATCAAGGGATGCCGGTCTGGTGATCTGGTTCTGTGCTTCCAACTTGGCATACAGTTCAGGACGGGCCTCTTTCAGATTGGTCTGGTCCACGTTGAACACATTATATACGTTCAGCTTCGGATAGACATTATACTGCTTTTTCTCTTCCTCGGAGAGTCTTTTGTAATCCTCGTATTTGATTTTCTCCTTGGTCTCGCGGTTCACTACCGTAAAACTGGTGAGGAATATCGGGAATGACTTCTCTCCCTTGTTGACTGTGACGGCCGGGAGTTTCTCTCCGTTACCATCCACCAGCGGCTTGCGGCTGCCGTCCTTCCCAACGGAGTAATTCATTCCGGTTACACGGTTGAAGGTACAGAACACAGGAAGCTGGTAGTTGTTCTTCTCACACAGGAGCATGAGCATCACGGCGTTCATACCGTTATACTCCCTCCCGTTCAGGTTCTTGGGCCATTTCAGGCTGCCCTCGGTAAACCAAGGTTTCTGCCAGTCTGACTGGAGATTTTTTATTTTCTCCACCATGAGGTCTGCGAACCTGTCAAGGGCGCGGTCTTCGGCACTGCGTCCGTCACCGTTGTCGTTGTATTTCCTGTATGCCATATCAGATCGGTGGGTTTTCGTTGTCCTTTGTCTGTGGGAATGGCTGGCGTTCCCACGGTTTGACCTCTTCCAGACGGCAGTCAAGGTCAATACGGCCATTGTATGCCGATACTGTCAGCTTACCGGTGGCATGTATCTTCGCCTTGGCTTCGAGAAACGCTTCTTTGACATAATCGAACTTGATGAAGCGTACCCATGTGAACTGCAGAGCATCCCCGGACTTTTCTGTGGAATATGCCGAGAACGACACATATTTTCCACCTTTCTTGTCGGTTTTCTCATCAACTCCCTTGCCGACAGTCCCCTTGAACTCCATTGTGCCCTCAATGGCATCCTTGGACGATTCGGGGCTGAGATTCACCGTGTCTGCATGGAAATTGAAATAGAGGTTGTCGCCGGTCTTTCGGAAGGTCAGTGTTCCAGTCGCCTCTATACGTGTTCCTGCTGCGAGGGAAGGCAACTCCGATTCGTCCCCGTCCTTACTTACGGATATGGACAGTTCCTTACCCGGCATATTGTTACGCGAACCTGGTACAGAGAGTTTAACAAGGAAACCGATGAATTTTTTACCGTCTCCAGACACACGGATTGTTGCCGGTTTGCTGATGATGCCGTTGATTGTTGCTTGTACTTTAATCATACTGTTTTGTTTTAATGTGAGTGATTATTTGATTGAAATATTCTCTGATTGTGACTGCTGCGATATTCCCTGACGGTAATCCTGCGACAACTGGGCGTTGAGCGCGATATTACCGATGATACCGGAAATACGTTCTTTCTTTTCGTCGGCGGTCAGGGTACTGTCCGACAGGACGAGGTTCATACGGTTCATGTCTGACGAAGACAGCTGTGCCGTGAAACGGTTTGTACCGGTATCTACGGACAGTAACGGAGTCTCGCCTTCCTTGACCTGAAGCGTACATTCCCTCATTCCCTGCACAAGCGGTGTAAGGTCTATGCGCTTGTCAAGGGCGGCGGCTGTTGCTGCAGCCATCTTCTCTTCTTCTGTCTTGCTATCTATCTGCACGGCCAATGCCATGAGGGAAGTGAACAGCGTCATAGCCATCTCCATGACCGGATCCTGTCCAAATCCGCCCATACCGATACCGCTGTCTTCGGATGACAGGAGTTTCTTCATCCATTCTTCCGGGGATAACGAGGTGTCTATTGCCGGGCTGTTAGGGTTCTGGCTTTTGTATTTCGCCAACAGGTTCTGACCGTCGTGCATGGCGGTGAGACGGATATTTCCTTTTTCGGCTATCTCCGCAAGATAAGCGGCGGGATCCATGTCCCTGGTAGTACCGTCCGCTGCAATCTGCTTCACACCTAAATGCAGGTGCGGTCCAGTGGTCCGGGTTCCAGTATTTCCGGAAACGCCTATCTGCTGTCCGGCATTTACTGTATCGCCGACCTTGACAGAAAATGAATTAAGGTGCAGGTAGCTGACCTGTACCTTGGCTCCGCCTTCACGAGTATATTCTACGGTGACCGACTTTCCACCAGCTGTGTTGGCGTTTTCATTCACCGCTACAACCTTGCCGTTCTTTTCCGTCGCCAGCACAGCTTCATTGTTGCATTGTATATCCATCCCCTTGTGCATCTGCTTTTTGGAAGTATCTGTCGGATCTGAACGCATACCGAAAGGCGATGTAACGAACAGGAACTCTTCTCGTTTCAACGGGAAAGAATAATCATGTTCCGCACTGTTGTTATTGCCGGACTGCAACTGTGGGATTCCTTGCCCCGGTTTCAGCCCTTTGGCGTTCATCTCTTCCATTACCATACGGTCATATCGCTGAAGGTCGTTACGCTCGATAATGGATATAAGCGCGGGCGCATATTTCCCGGCTGTAGCATATCCGGCTTTATCAAGCCCCTGTGCCCATCCTTTGTAATCGTCCGCATCAAGTTTGAAACAGGATGCGTACCGGGAGTTCTCCTTCAAAAATCTGGAATGATGGGCATAGGAATCGCCCACACTGTCGTAGCTGCAGAATTTCTCATTCGGTTTGTCATCGGAGTAGAGACCGTATTTGCCACCGTTGGCTATCCATGACTGCGTGGCCTTGATGCCGAAATGGTTGTTCTCGTTCTGTGCGAGACGGCTCTGGCCGCTTGCACTCTCAAGGATGCCCTGAGCAAGCGTTACCGAAGCCGGTATGCCGTACAGACGCATCTGCTCCATCGCAAATTCCGCATATCTTTCTGCGTATGCCTGATTCTTTCCTGCCATAGCCTACATTCTTATTCCTGTGTGACGTTCCATATTTTCCGCTGCGCTAACTGCATTTTGAGGAAGTGACATACCGGCTTTTCTGTCAGCAGAAATGTTTTCAACAGCATCGCAAATGGCTACCCTTGCTCCTGACCGCACGAGTCTCGGCAGATAGACATCCAGCATATCTGTCGGGAATGACACTTTCACGGCATGGACATCTTCCTTTTGGTTTCCGAATTCGATTTTTTCAAGTCCCAATGTCTTTTCCATACTTGGCACATCATCCTGATAAGCCTCATAATTGCCGCCGTGACGGAACAGCAGGATGACATCGGGATGCTTTTCTTTCAACTCTTCATATTGCTGGAGTTCGGGACGCACTGCCGCCACATCAGGACGGACAACGGCAGCGTCCTCTTCCTGCTGCTTTTCTACGGTTTGTTCCTCCGTTTTCTGCATCAGCAGGTCAGAGAACAACGTAGCGGCGAGACAGGTCTTGTATTGGGCCACATCTTCTGCCACCCACATCCGTTGCCATTGTTGCTTGCTCACTTCGCGCGGTTGCACCTTGTCGATGCCATCGATTACGGGGACACACAGTATCTTGTCGTCCTTGCTCTTGAACACGTTCACGCGCTTGATGCGCAGCGGGTCGATACCGTCCGGCATGGCACCGAACAGGTCAACCTTCAGGTTGGGTTCAGCCTGTGCGAGAGCATAGTATTTCTGAGCCAGTTCGTTGCGTACCGCACCTGCAGCCACACGGTCATCCTGCTTGACGGTGGAAAAGAAACGGTTGATGTCATTCTTGTCCGGACGGATGCTGAACGACGGCTCGTTTTCAGGCTTGAGGTACAATGCCCATCCGCCCGTGTCGTCACGGAGCATCTGGATTCGCTCGAACTGCACTTCCGTAGCGCGGCTGACTGCCTCGCTGACATCAAAAGCGGAAACATTTCTTATCTCCCTTCCGTCCAGTCTGGCCGAATACACCTGCTTGTCTGCAAAATAGGAATCATCAGGATGGTAGCGCAACTGCCCGTCCTTATTATAGAACCTAACGTATGAGGCACCCTGAGCCATCAACGCAGCCGCTATCTTCTCTTTATTAAATCCGGGAATCGTATGCGATACTACTCTCGCACCGGCTTCTTTGCGCTCATCGGCTGTCATCACCTCGTCGGGTGACATCCAGTAGTTGCGGCGGTCACCGTTGGGCATCACGACATCGCCTCCTGAACGGGCGGAAGTGGGAAGTACCACATCGGCAATCCCCGTGTTCTTGTCGAGTACCACCACGAACTCACGGCTGCGCTTGTCCGGAACGGCATTAATGTCGTCAGCTATAACATGCGCACCTTTTTCCTCCCATTCCTGCGGTAGCCATTCGCTGCAAAGGCGATGGATACATGCAGCAGAACCGGCAGCCTGTGTATAGGCTATATTGACAAGCTCCGGGTCGTCATGCTTCAGACGTGCATTGGTGAGTGAGTCCTGTGTCAGCGTGTCGTAATGTCCAAGTCCGTCAAAGCGGGCCAGGAACTCACGCTTGTCATCCTGTCCTCCCGGGAAATTACGGTCATTGATTTCCATACCTCCCTTGCGGAGAATGTCCTGCAATACCAGCGCATCCGCAACTGATACCTGCGGCCGTCCCTCTTCCTGTTCCCTGAGTTCCTCCGTCTGCTGCTTGTTGCGCTCGTGGGCCGATTCCATGCGTTCTCCCTTTTCAGCCTTGCGGATGACATCAAGGGCATTGTTCACATCGCTCTCCACAGCGTCTATCAGGCAGGGATTCTCCTTCAGTTCCTCTGTCCAGTATTCCACCATGCCACGACTTTCAGGTGACAGTTTCGCCGGCAGACCGAACTCCGCCATCTTCAGACCGGAGGCTATCTCGGCGATAAGACGCTCATAGCGCAAGGCATCACCTGACGGTGCTTTGCCGCCGTTCATCACCATGCCTTCCCTCGACATACGCTCACGGTGGCCGGTGGCACTCACCACCTGACGCACCAGTTCCTGCACATAATCCATGTAATTGCCGAAATGCTTCTGATCGGGAATATAGACGGCATCCTTGCCAGTGTCGTATGCCGCCGTTCCCGTGGTCGATTTCCTTATTGGTACAAGGTTCTGCGAAATCTGCTCACGAAACCTGTTGACTGCGGAACGTGTCTGGCGTTCCTCCGCAAGGATGTTGCCTCGGTCGGTTCGTCCGCCGAACTGCTGTCGCAACTTCTCGAACTCCTTTTCATCCACATGGGGAAGAGTGGTCTGCTCCACATTGAAAAGTGTGTGTATCTCACGTTTTCTTACTGCCTTGTACTGTTCCTGTTGCACAGGAGGAAGGCTGCGGTAGTCGTCACGGGATATAATGTCTCTCTCGTCGTGCTTGTTGACGTATGAGTCCCACCGGTACCAGTTCATCGGTACGGAGCGTTCGTCCTTGAGGACGGATTCGCCACGTTTCCTTGCTTCCGAAAACGTAGTGTACAAGGCGGTGGAATATCCATGGCTGTCAGCGTCGAGCATCAGCGTGAGGCTGTTGAACGGGCTGAGTGCAGCCCCTTTGGGATAGATTCTCGGAGAGAGGCGTCCCGACACGTTCAGCCAGTATCCTTCCGTAGATGCCCCGTTGAGAGCGTTTGACAGCAGCTCCACCTGTCTGGCGGCCGCCGTCTGTTCCTGTGGTGTCTTTTCTTTCATTGCTATATATTGATGTATTGGTTTATCTGAGGATTATGCCGCGTTCCTGCTGCCGTTCCTGTTCGATTTCCAGACTGCGGTAATTGTCTTCCGCCATCGCCTTCATGCGGTCGTGACGGGCAAGCACCGCATTGGCAAGCGTATTCAAAGGCAATGCTCCGGCGGCGTATGCCTGTGCCGCATTTTCGGGCAGCATCACCGAGCAAGGCACGTTGTCAATGGTGGCTATCAGCGTGTTGCCCCGTATGACAGCACCGGATATGCGTGGATTCAGTTCTTCATCGTCATACTGCCTGTAGCGGACGGTCGGACTGTGTCCGTCCTGTTCACGCTCTATCGCCTCATGTCCGATTTTGTTTACAAGGTTGGCACCACCCATACCTATCAGCACCATCTTCAGAAGAGGATTCCTGACGAACATTCCTACAAGGATGGAAGCCAGAGGCATCATTCCGCTTTTGAGGTTTAAGGAGGTGGTCTTGCCGGTGAACAGTCCAACAAGCATATCCGGCAGCATGGCTATTACATAAGGGAGGTTACGTCCGATGTCACCGATGCCGTCCAGCCCGACCGACCTGAGAAGATTCACCCAGCCGTCGTTATTGTCTTGTGCCTGTGTCTCCTTTTCCCTTTCTTCACCGTTGTCCTCAATTTCTTGAGTGTTATCGTTTGTCGTTTCCTGTCCACGTGATTCAGTTTTTTCTTCTGTTGCGGGACTTTCCTGTTGCGCTTTCTGTGCCTGCTCCCTGTCATGCTGCGTTTTCCAGTCAAGGTATGCCTGTTCCTGACCTGGAGCGATGACAGACGGCACGTTGGCGAAGTTCTTTCCACAATCTGCCGTCTGAGGTTTGCCAAGAGTTATCGGAGAGAACTTGAAAGGCACAAGTCCTTTTCCCTGATTCAAAAAAGGATTCTGCAAATTGCCGAGGTTCCAGTCCATTTCCCATGCCGGCTTTTCTTTCAGAATGGGCATCTTTTTGGACAGAGTGCCGTTGACTGACTGGATATAGTTGCTCTCGTATGTCTTGATGCGCAAACTTTCCTTGCGTATATCCGAGAGTGTATTGCCATTACCGAACAGTCCCGTGCTGACACATTGGTCAACCGTCAATCCCTGTTTCTGCTGTTTCTTGTCAAGTACGGACTCAAGTCCTGAGAACACAACTTCCGCACCGGCAAGTCTGGCAAGCGAGCCCCATGAGTACACGCCGCCAAAAGCCACCACGTCCGCTGCGAAACTCACACCCTTAGCCGTGCCTTTTTCCGCTTTCGACGGTTTGTATATGGCTTCGCCACGTTCCTCTATCTCACGTTGCAACGGTGACTTCATCATTTCCTGTGGCAATCCGAAAAGGCTGCCGGCCGCCCCCTTGCGGATGATATAGTCGAAAGATCCTTTGGGCATCTGCTCACGCACCATACGGTCAACCATCATCTGCTCGATACGGTGATCGACATAGGCGAGTGCCAGGTCTGAACCGATTTTTGCGGAAAGTTCGTCATAACGCTTGCGTCCCACTTCGGCCACCACCGCATTGCGCCATTCCCCGGCAAGACGCTGGAGGTCGGCTACGAAATCCTTGTTGCCGAGTATGCTCTCCTTGCACATCCCCACGTAGTCCTCCGCGGTCTTGGAACATTCCTTGCCGGTAAGCCGTAGGTACTGCATGGTATCATCGGGACCCGGTATGCCTGCGGAAGAGGATGATTGTGCAAGCGACCGCATGATGCCGGCAAATGAAGTGGAATAGTCCGCTATCTCTTTTGCCTGTGCCGTCTGCAATGCCGATTTCTCCCGGTTCATGACCGGCACGAAGTGTGCGTTGAAATAGCTGCTAAGGCAGTATTCCACCTCTGACAGCCTTTTTGTATTTTTCGGTTGCGCCATTATGATATGTTCAGTTGTTTCAATAAATTTTCTTTTGTCTGCTCGATGGCATTGTGATACACCTCCATCTGTTTGGGATAATACTCCTCAAGCATCCTCTCTTTGTCTATCCGGTCAAGCAGGAACTGTATCGCACATTCACGCTCTATCTCCACGGCCGCCTCACCGTCTTCCGAACCGTTGAACCAGGCTTTCGTCCACCAGCGTATGCCGGACCTGTCAGGATAGACAGTCACCAGCCGCTGGATGTCGAAGCTCCGCACGTCGATGTCAAGGTCGGCAAGCGGGTCTATGATTCCGGCGGTGGCGACGGCTTCGTCATAGCTTTTTTTTTACTCGCTTCATCCATGACCGACAGGAATATCCTGTGCCGAAGGGCGAGATAGTTGAGAAAATCCCCGATAAGCAGGTTCTGCACTTTGGCGGCGATAGGCACCGACCGTTCAGACAGTCCGAGCGGATTGGCCATCGACGGTATGGCGTCATAGAAATAGCTCCGTGCCGCCGACAGGGAGAAGATGTTGCGCAGGGACTGTTCTGTCTTGTCGGGAACGACGTACAGACCTCCGGCCACCTCCATCAGGTATTCGGGATAGAACCTTGCCATCAGGCCCTCGATCTCTTCCATGTTCTCGTCATAATCCGTCGGGATGTCCATATCGAGGGTCTCGAAGTCGGGCATGCCGCTTTCCGTGCCGGACATCTTCATGTTACCGAAAAGCATTTTCAAAAACTCTACGGGGTCTATCTCCGCTCCGTCATACTTCACCTCCAGATGAAGAGTGTTACCGCTGATGGAAAGGATGCTTCCGGCTTTGACACGTTTGCCGAAAGCAACCATAGCGTTGCGTATGCCGCCGTAGGTCACATCGTATTTCCCGTAACGGGCCGTCTGGTATAGACCGTGTACCCTGTCCGTGCCGATGGCGGTAACGATGCCGTCCGCCACCGCACGCAGCACATAGCGGTCTGCGGCGAGGTCTATGCCGTGGTTGAAACTCCCGTCCTCCTGTTTTCCATAAGTCCGGGTCAGCACCACTTCTTCTTTCTTGTCATTGAACGGCATACAGTAGCCGCTCTCTGACTGCAGGTTCATTTCCTGTGTATATTCCATATCCTTTTTATATGTTTACCTGTTGTCTTGTCAAACTTGTTCGGGTACGGTTCATCTGTGCCGTCCTCCCGGTTGTCGGTTCTCTGCCTGCGGGTTCTCCTGCACCTGTGCCACATGGGAATTATTGCCGATAAGCATCATGGCGAGCAGTGCGCCGCCAATCTTGCCGAGCCAGCCGAACCGTCCGAATATCATCAGTCCGGCGGCAAGCAGTCCGACGATGCTCAGTCCGGACACGTTGCCTTTCCCTATGTTGGAGAAGAAATTGCCGAACATATCGGCACCGTTGCCCCCACATACGTTCTTCAGGAAATCGGAGATGCCTCCGAATGTGCTGTTGGCCTGTTGCACGGTACCGCTCAGACCGGACACGGATTCCTTTACATCCCGTACCGTTTCCTGCACGCTATCGACGGTCTTGCTTGTGGTGTCCACCACTGCATCCACATTGTCGCTTCCTATCGCTATGTCGGCGACCGTCCTCACCACCGGCTTGTCATTGACAAGTGCCTCCCAGCCGAGATAGCCCACACCGGCTCCGACCGTGGCGGTTTTCACGGCGCGACCTGCGCCCACAAGGGTGCGCTGGGGATGGATGACGGCTCCGCCAAGGCTTCTTGTCGCCGGGTTGTTGAAGATGTATTTGCCACCTTTGAATATTGTTGCCCATTTGCCCATATCTGTTGTATTTTAGAGTGTTATCGTATTATCCGTTTGAAAATAAGCCTCGCACCTGAATCCTTTCCGTGGTGAGAAGTCTCTGAAACTGCATGACTTGAAAAGCATCGGCTTGTTGACGTATTGCGCGAGATCCTTCGCATACTGCGAGGGCTGTGTTCTGTTGTCGAAGTCACGATACGGCATCACATAAGGCTTGATGCCCAGTTCCCGGCACCGCTCGATGCGGTATAAGTCCTGCTCCATGGTCGAGTTGTAGCCGACGAGGATGTAGCACATGATCTTCCACGGCTTTATGTATCGAGTTACTTCTGTGATTTTTTTGGTCAGGTCTATCTGCGGCAAGTCCCATGCGATATGTATGGACTTGTAAAGACGGAGCCTGTTGAGCCAGTATGCCTGTTCCTCGTCCATGATGCGCACATCAACACCGTGGAGATTGACTTTTTGCCCTGCCTTCAGCAGATAGTCGATAGCAGATCGCCATTCCGGATTGGCGAAAAAATTGTTGTCAAGCACCTCGATATGCATTCCGTTGGGGTTCAGCTGCACTGGTTCCACGGGGTGTATGCCGCCCTCCTTGTCATGAACCAAGCAGAACGGACAATGACGGATGCAGCCGCGAGAGAATAACTGTATGGAATAGTCGTATTGCGGATAGAGGGAATAATCCATCAGGGATGATACTTCAATTTCCGGAGCCAGCTGGCTCTTTATGTCGTACCCGGTGCCGCCCTTGATAACCTCACAGGTCCAGGGACTGTTCTCGTCCGGCGAGAATGTGAATATCTTTGATTTGTAAATACGGTCATAGCCGTTTCCGAACATCGCGTCTGCCCATTCGACAATGTCACCTTTTGATTTGTGCCATGCCGATAGTTTCATCAGTGCGAAATTCGGGAAGTGGTGTCCGTCAACGTCTATCAGTCCAATCTTCATAAGCCTTGTTACAAGTTGTTCATGTTTTATTTTCCGGGTCTTATCTTACTGTTACTCCGCCAGCGCGAGAAGGCTTCGTCCGTAATTTTCCATTTGTCCACATCGTAACTCTTTGCCCTGCAGTCTATCTCCCGCCACACATCAGACAGGGAGGTGTATTTGACGGCAAGCGTGAGCCGGCGCAGGTTGCGGTTCATCAGATGGAGTTTCGGGCGTATGCCGAATACAATCTCAATGCGCTCCTTCTCCGTCATTTTCACGTTAGAGAGGCATACCTGCCGGATGTCGTTCACGATGTCCACGCTGCCGAGTATCAGTTCCCGGTATATACCGCTCCGGCGAGGTGTGAGTGCCACGGCAAGCGCGTTTTCAGGAGATTTCTCCAACTGGCGGCTCAATGCGCCCATGTTCTCTGTTAGTTTCCCGATTTCGTGGTAGAAACCGTATATCTGTGCCGCATAGCTGATTACCGAGCGAAACGAGTCGAGATAGTCGTTAAACTGCCGCTGGAAGTCGGTCGTGGCTTCCACTTCCTCCTTCGTCCATATATGCCCGGTAGTCTGCAGCAACATTACTTTCTCCTGTGACTTGAGCTGCTTCTCTGCCTTGTCGGTATATAGGACAATCATTCCGGACAATACAGGGTCTGTCTGTGCGTGACCCTTGCAGATGCCGAAAACCAATATCAATATGATCAGTACCGTCCTTATCATGCCGTCTCCTTTATTTTAATGTTCTTGCTGCCCGTTTCCACCGGCCGAAGGCATCACCGGCAATACTGCCGATGTCTCTGTCCATCATTCCTGCACTGACGTTGTTCCACACATCGGTAAGCGTATAGTACCGTATGCTCAGGTACAGCCTGTTGAGCTTTTTATAAAATGTGCCGAGTTTGTCGGACAATGCCCACAACGTCTGCGAGCGTTCCGCACCGGTGAGCATATTTGTCTTTCCTCCCGTGGCGATGGCCTCCTTCAAGAGTGTATAGACAGAGATAAGCTCTGTCGCCGTTTCCAGATAGAGGTTGTTCATTGACATGGTAGCGACAATGCCCTGCGGATTGGAACCGATGGCTTTCTTGAGCTTGCCCAGGGTGATGAAGATACGCACACCGTCTTCATACAGTGTGGCGGACGCTTTCAGTGAAGAGGCAAAACCGGAAACGGTCTGCAGGTAGCCGGAGTATTTCTTTTCCCATTCGTGCATCTTGGTGAACTCGGCGGCTATGGTGTTCTGCAGAACCGCTGTCCGGGTCTGTGCATCGGTCTGGTCTTTCACCTGTCCGTTGATGGCCTCGTTACCCTCGGCGAGGGCAAGCCATTCCAACGGATTGGACACGACAACCTGCGCCCTCGCTGACACAGCGGCGAAGACGGCAAGTACAACTGTCAGTATTTTAGCGGTTCGTAATCTCATATATTCCATTTCGTTTGCGGTTTGCACTTACACGTTCACGTATAAAGGGGACAAGATTGCTGCTCTTGTCCATGCCCACCATGTCAAGGCGGGGTGTGGAACGGTCGCCGGAATAGATATGTATGGTTTTCAGTCCGAACAACTGCTGTAAGAAGCTGCTCTCTTCCCGGAAATCGACCACACGGTAGAGTTCCATGAAGTCACGAGTGCGCTGGAACACGCCATGCTCATAGATGAATTGTTCGTCTGTGATGACAAACCTCATGCTCCGCAGATAAAGGAAGCGGTATATGAGGCAGAGGGCGATTGCCAGCGATGCCCACAACAGGATGTTACCCATGAACATGCCGTCAATTCCGGCCACGGCAAGCCCGGCTATGCAGACGATGGTAATAATCAGGTCATTGGCGAAATATTGCCTGATTCGGGGACGGAACACCAATGTCCCGAAACTGTATGATGGTTGTGTCTGTGTTTTCATCGTCTCATCCCTTTTGTTTGCGTTTCCTCATTGTTCATGGGCTTGTCAAGCAGCTGGTCGTTCCAGTCCTTATACCTTTCGTCGCAAGGCTCATATCCGATTCCGCGCCTGTCGATTCCCAGCCTTTCACAAATGTCTTTGAAGTCAAACGGTTCCATCGACAGCTCGTGACGTTTGACGCCTTTGGTCATGTCGGTAACAACAAGACGCTCCTTGTCCGGCGACAGGTGGGAGGTGAACACCCTTCCTTCTTTTTGCAGGGCGAAGTTGACTGCGAACATACGTCCGGCACGGTCCCGGTCGAAACAGAGGTGGTGGATGGCCTCGGGCGTATGCTCGATCATCGACGAGAACTGCTTTTTTGTCGGAGAGCCGCCGGTGGACACATACACGGCGTTGGAAAGGTCATGAAAGCCCACGTTCCCCGGCTCGTTCATCTTCAGTTGGTAAAAGGCCATCGCATCAAACGCACTCTCGAACCAATAGACATCCTTCGCTTTGTCAATGGGTCGGGTGAAGCCCATGTCGCTGCGGTTGTTTTCCAGACGGGCTATCCAGAGACCTTCTGCGGCATTGCTGCCTGCGGCCATACCTTTATAGGCGGTCTTGCCATCGGCATTGGGGCGGCTGCGCTCTTCCAGTCCCACGATGTCCTTGCCCGGCCATGCGGCAAGCGACAGCGGGAATGACAGGTTGGTGTATGTCTTGCCGCCACGTTCCCTTGTGGCAAGGAAGAAATGGTCGGAGAAGGCCCGCTGGGTCTGGAGGCTGATACCTCTGTTCTGGAAATAGGGATAGAAACGTTTCTGCGATTCCCAGTCGCCATTGATAAAGCCCTGTGTCTCGTATTCGTAGATGTCAAAAGACCGTGTCTCGCGCTGCCGCCCGAAATCTCGTGGCACACGGTCGTTCACGGGATTGTTCAGGAGGCGGTTGCAGACAAGGTTGACAAGCCTGTCACCCGACATGCCGGGTCTGTACTCGGCGAAGAGGTTCGGATGCTCCTTGATGAAGCTGATGACATTGTAGTTCTTTCTCTCAGGGGGCTGGAAACAGCACAGGCCGTTGGCGGTCACAATGAACTTGTCGCCATGCACGCGCTTACCGTCGCTGCCGATACGGACATACGAGGGATAGCGCATGCCGTCCCTGCGGTTGAGCCGGTAGCCGGCGTCCACCAACAAGTCCTGGATGTTCACCCTGCTTTTGAAATCGTCGTATGTAAGTTCTGACATGGCCGCTGGTTTATGTTACAGTTAAAGGCCGTGTCCCATGCCGGGGACACGGTCGTCTGGCAGATTCCTCATGGCGTCGAACTGCCGTGCGGCGACATCTGCCGGTGAATCGACACCGGGTTTGAAATAGACATGCGGCATCGGGCCTCGGTGTCCTTCCATATAGATGTCCGGCATGGGACGGGGACCGCGCAGGAGGTCATGTGTAACCACGGCTCCCGCAAACAGGGCGGCGGTGATTTTCGTGCCAAGCCCCACGGGATAGCGGTCTTTCATATCCACCTCCTTGAACACTTTTGAAAAGAGCTTCATGCGGTGCAGGTCGTCCAATGCCATGAATTTCTCATACTGCTTCTGCGAAATCTCGTGACTGACCACCTCGCCGTCAATGACGGCAGTCATACGGTATTTCGCCTCACCCTCGCCTTGCACGGGTTCCACACGGATGTCATCGACGGTGACTTCACGCCCGTGCCGCCCTTCACGGAACCATCCTTTGTTCTCGTCTATAAGGCCCAGATCGTTGCCGTCCATGACCACGCCGCCTTTGGGCCGATTGTCACGGAGTGATGGCTCACGCTCCACCTGTAAGTCCTGCTGATTATCCTGCTGTCGGTAATATTCGTCCTGTCGGGTAATCTGTTGGTCGAGATCTGCCTGAACTTCGGGATGGAGCTTTATGTCAATCTGTTTGTCGCTGTTGAGCATGTCCATGGTGACGGCATCGGCGAAATCCTCTTTGATGACACCGTTAAGCGTCTCAAGGCGTTTGGCTATAGGCTGGTCTTTGATGGAGTTGGAAGTCAATACAGCCAGTTCCTCGTCGGTGAGGTTGTACTGCAGGTCTGCTTCCAGTGCCGAGGACTGTATGGTGACGGTCTTCTTCTCCGCATCCACCAGTATGCCGTGGCTCGCCAGCACCTCCTGCCATTTCTCATTGGAGAAATAGACATCGGAAGTGATGGCTTCCTTATACGAAATTGCCGGAGTGGTCGGTCTTTGCGGCTGTCTGACAGGGGTTATTACCGTCTGCAATTCGGACAGCACATCCTTTCCTGCCACGGGAGCGGTGTTATAGCCTTTGTAATAGAAGCCATAGCCGCCGGATTGCAGTTCTCCGGGCTTCATGCGTCCATCGGGTCGGTTCGGAACCATTGGGGCACCGGGGTAATAGAGTTGTCCTCCGATACGGCGCAGGTGGAATCCTTCTTGCATCCTCGGTGTCCACCCCAAGAATGACCACCCCATCATGTGATGCGGCGGCATGGGTGGACGACGGTGCGGAGCTACTCTGCCGTATTCGCCCACGCCGATACGGTAGCCGTGTAAGCCCATCGCCACACGACCGTTGGCATTGCGGGCATGCACAAAGTCTTTCGGCATATCGAAGTCGGCGGCGACAATGCTGGCGAATGTGTTGTAAGCCTTGCGGTTGGCGGTGTTTGTTCCCCAGTCGGTCAGGGCTTTCAGCTGTTTCTCGGTAATCGGATAGTTCAGCAACGGGGAATCATGCCCCTGCACGAGCAAGGCGAAACCGTTGCTGCTTGCGGCCACATGAGCCTGCATCCCGTTTCGGAGCAGGATGTCCTGCAGTTCGGGAGTGAGTTCAAGCGGGCGCGGATTGGTGTTTGTCCTTATAGGCATGATACTTATTGTTTATGCGTTTCCGTTTTCCAGTGCCTCGTCAAGCAGGGCGTTCTTCATTTCCATGAAGTTGACAGCCGATTCTTCCAAATTGGGGTCAAGCCCTTGGCGGTGGCAGTACCATTCGTATTCCTGTGCCAGCTCGCGCGAGTGGCGGGTGATGTATTCTTTCCAACCGTATTCGCCGGACTGTACGTTCTCGATAAGTTTCTCTTCAGGTTCGTATTTCATCTTGCTTGCGGTTTAGTGTTTGAGGGTCATGTTGTTGCGTTTGCGCATCTCTTCCCACAGTTCCTCGGTATAGGATGCTTCGGGAACATAGTCGAGGTTGCCTTCTTCGTCGGAGACCCAGCAACCGTTCAGTCCGAAGTTGTATCTGCCGAAGCCCTGTCGCTGTTCCTCGCGCCATTTCTTCTCGTCACCATGCGTGAGACGCACACCGGTCTTTTCATTGAGGTCAATGCCGATGGTGTAGAGGTCATCGCCGTCCATGACGCTAATGGGCAATCCTTTCTGCAGACAGGTAAGCTCCGCATTGGTGAGCTTCATTTCGTTGGCTGCGTATTCGAGATTGCGGCCAATGACGGGTGTAGGCACGTAGATGATCTGGTTGGTGCCCTGGTCTATCTGATGAAATGCCTGTATCTCCCTTCCTTCGGGAGTGGTGACTGGGGCGATGACGGGACGGTGCTCAAGCAAAGCCTTGCGCTCTTCCTCGGTGAAGCGGTCGAGGCGGCCGGCTTTGAGTTGTGGATAGAACACCACATCGACGCTGTCGTCGTCCATGCGGATGAACGCGAAGCGGGTGCGGGCATGGATTTCCTCGCCGCTTTCGTCGGTGACGCTGATGGGCAGCACCGGGGAACGGCGACCGTCAAGAATGTCCTCTATCGCCTTCTGGGGCAGGTCTTCGAGCATATCCTGTGTCAGCCCGAATCTGTCGAGTATGCCGTAAGGCAGTTCCTCGCTCTGAAATCTTTGAATTTTCATTTTTATAATTTTATGGGTTGTCGTTTTCCGCAAAATTATATGTGTTGTTCCGATTCAGAGGTGTTTGTAAGTATGATTTTACTTTGGTTTATGCTTATTTAATATAAGACATAATAATCATACTTACTTTTATACTCTGATGCGATATAAACAAGTATTACAGTTGCTTAGAGTATGATATTTTGCTTAAACTGATATATGTAAAAATAGAATGTGGTTTGATATGGTATTGTTACCTTTGCGCCATGTTAAGGAATTTATTGCTCATGACGGGGTTGGGCTGTTGCATGGCTGCATCGGCACAGTTCCATACAATAACGCCCCATGCGGCACGTTACAGGATTGAACGTGTCACACAGGGGACGGTAGGGAAAACAAAAGAGATTACGGAAGAAGCGGCATCGGCGGAGTCGTCAGCCGACACCGCTTCAATGCGGAAGCAGTGGATTGACAGCTATCTTAGCGTGTCATATCCGCTGAAGGAGATTTTTGTGACTTCGCCTTTTGGCGTGCGTACAGACCCGTTCACGAAAAAACGCAGGAAACACAACGGACTGGACTTGAAGGCTGACCGGTGCGAGACATACGCCATGATGCACGGCATCGTGGTGAAGGTCGGACAGGACAAGGTGTCCGGGAAATATGTCACTGTGCGGCACGGGGACTTCTCTGTCAGCTACTGCCATCTGTCCGAATGGCGAGTGAAGAAAGGTGACTGTGTGAGACCGGGGGAGGTGGTAGGTATAAGCGGCAACACAGGACGTTCAACCGGGCCGCATCTGCACCTGACCGTCAGAATGGGGCGGCGACACATAGACCCGGGTGTGCTACTGCAGTTCATCGACGAGACAAGGCAGCAGGCATTGGAAAAACTATCCGATTACAACCGTTGACACGCCGTTTTGGGGATTAAAACCGTCTCGAACCGTCTCGTAACAAGTTTTTTTGGTGATTATCTGCAATATTGTCCTAAATAATTTTTGAGTGCTACTCAACGTGCAGAGGCATCAGCCTTTGCAAAAATGACATCAGAGTAATCCCCCTAAGGCAAAAACGGCTCTTCGGGAGGCGGTGTGAAGGGTTCGTCAAGCCATTTGTTGAGGTCGATTTTGGTAAAGGTGTTAAGTCGCAGAGAGACAACAAGATTAGCCATTGCCCACTTGTACTTGGCGATGTGTTTCAGCCATGTCAGGATGAGCATGGTTATCAGTGCAGTCCAGATCTGGATTTCCACGGCGTTGCGTGTGGTGCCGATGAAGCTCTTTATGCGCAGAAGCTGCTTTAGATTGCGGAAGAAAATCTCAATATTCCATCTTGCCTTGTAGATTGCGGCTATCGTGGAGGCGGCAAGAGTGAAGTTGTTTGTCAAAAGTTCCACCACGAAACCATGTTCTTCGTTCCATACGGCAATTCTGCGGAGTTTCTTTGGATATTTCTTTTTCGCGACTGGAAGTTCCAGTTCAATTTCCTCATCAATAAGCACGTCCTGCGCCCGCTTTTCAGGCAATAGACGCTCACGGACGGTCTTATACCTGATGTTGTCCTTGTGCCGGACCACAAAGAACACATTGTTGCTGTCCCAATGGCTGAGCAGGCTGTAATCACAGTAGCCACGGTCGGCAACTACAATTGAATACGGATTTACAGGAATGTCGTAGGCCGCCTTGTTGTCAGAGCCTTTCCCGTCTGTAATGTTCACGAATTCAGGCAACAGACAGTCATAATCAAGAAGCGTGTGCATCTTCACAGCGCCTTTTGTCGTGGTATAATGCGCCCAGTCGTAGACAGACAGCGTAAGCGATATGAGCGTCGAATCCAACAGCCGCAACGGCATCTTGAAACGAAATTTGCCATGAATCCACCCCGCCTGCTGTCCGAAATGCTGATAGAGGCGGTAGAAGATGTCTCGGAATACCGAACAGTCGCGATGGGCGTTCTGATATGCCACTGTCGATTTTGATGGCGCACGGCTTATACCGAGATGGTTGAGGTTGCCTGTGGCGGATTTCAGCCCGTTGGATATGTCCCGCACGGAGTCGCAGTTGGAAAACTGACAGAAGACCATGCTGATTAGCTGACTCCACGTGTCATAACCCTTGTTGTGCTTGTCTGTTTGGGCCTCGCGGATTATTTTTCTGATTGTTTGACGGGGTAACTGGGCGATTGTTTGTGCGAAAAGTGTTATATTTGCCATAGGAAGTAGTTGAGTTGGTCGCTCACTACTAAGGTAGTCATTTTTTGCCTTAGTAACTACTTCCTATTTTTATTTTTGCCCAAAACGTTTAGGACAATATTGGATTATCTGCTGTTTTTTCTTGAAAAGTTTGCAGGATTGGAATAAAAGCACTACCTTTGCATCGACAATTTCCGCCACGCCTCTTTTCAATGCGTACCAGGGCGGAACTTTTGCTTTTTATACATTTATGGATTATACCAAACAACCGCTGAATTATCCCCAGATTCTTCAGATGCTGAAAGACCGGGGCCTAATCATCAGAAATGACAATGATGCTGTAGCACAGTTAAAAATCATGAGTTATTTCCGTCTGGCGAACTACCTTCGTCCTATGGAACAAGATAAGACAACTCATGTGTTCAAACCAAACAGCCATTTCGACAATGCCATCAATCTGTATTACTTTGACAAGAAATTAAGGGCATTGATTTTTACTGCTATCCAAAGTTTTGAAATTGCTCTTCGCTCAAAACTGATACACCATTTTTCGATGGCTTACGGTTCTTTTTGGATAATGGACAGAAATCTATTTACAGACAATAAAATTTTCACCGATTGCTCTATCCGTGTCCAACAGGAAGTATTCCGTTCAAAGGAAGATTTCATTCAGGAACACTTTGACAAATACTCAAATCCTATCATACCGCCCGTATGGAAAACTTTGGAAGTGGTCTCTTTCGGCACGTTGTCAAAGATTTTCTGCAACCTAAAAGACACTAAACTCAAGAAGAAAATTGCGAGGGAATTTAATTTGCCACAGCACGAATATCTTGAAAGTTGGTGTAAATGTGCCGTGGCATTGCGCAACTGTCTTGCACATCATTCTCGCACATGGAACAGAAGATACCCTCTGAAACCACAGCTTCCCGGTAAACTGAAAGGTGATTGGATTAATGCCTCCATAACACTGCCGACCAAACTCTATGCCCAGCTTTGCTGTCTGGCATACTTGCAGAATGCAACCCATCCCGGCAACGACTTCAAACAGCAGTTGAAATCATTACTGAAGGCTCATCCTAATGTCGATGTTACTGCGATGGGTTTCCCGGTCGGATGGGAAAACGAGCCGCTTTGGAAGTAAGGCAATTACTCAACCAAGATTTATTGCTGATTCCAAGCCTATTCTTCTGAAAGAAGTTGCCTAATTGAAATAAAATCATTACTTTTGACCGACAGTTTCCGCCACGCTTCCCATAGAACAGCGTACCAGGGCGGAACTTTTGTTTTTACATCCCTGATTATTTGCCTTCTGCGAAATTGATTTTGGTCGGAGAATTTGCAATAATTCCGACCAAAAATTTATTTAAAATCATTACTGAAGTCTCATTCTAATGTCGATATAGCATCAATAGGCTTCCTTGTTGACTGTGAAAACGAGCCACGGGGGGGGTGTGTATCAATGGCTGAAATACGTTTTTAACGTTAGAATATAAATAAGAAAAATCGTATCATAGTCTGGATACTTGGCTTGATACGACTTTTCTCAATCTTGTAATTACAATCAAAAATATTTTGAGAGTAATTGTGGTTTTACATCAGTCTTTTGTCATTCATGTGATTTTGTTGTTAAAACAAAAATCGCTTCATCATGATATGACTCTAAATCTTCAGTTAACCATTGCTCGGTTTCTCGAACACAATAGAACGAAATTACAATATCTTCCTGATTAACGCTCAAAACGATGTTAAACTTATCAGGAAATTCCTCCAGCAATTTAGCTAAAGCGAATGCAAAATTCAAACTTATTCTAAGAGTATATGCTGTATTCGGATATTTATCAACATATATTTTATTATTCGAATATTCATTTCCAGTTTTATCCTCATAATAAAGTTCAAATTTTTTTACAGATTTATAAGTGTAGCTATTCACATCCTTTCTAAACTCTACTCCGGTCTCTATATAGTTATAAAGCCTTCGAGGAATGGTTGTAGTTAAGAGAGGCTGGTATTCCATCTTATATCTGTTTAGAATAGTTTTCATATTCTCATTCATAGAAACGAGATATATAGAATTACTCATTCCCAAGATATTTATTTCCTGTTTGTATAGCTCTTTGTACATTTGGATTTGATAATTGTTCGTTTACTCTATTTGGTGCTGGTACATCCCATTTATTTGTTTTAGGGTCACGAGAATAAAAACGACCATCTTTATTATTATATAAATATTTGTTGTTTTTATTATCTTGAAAATGTATTTGTCCTGGCCGTTGTCCCGGATTTGGATTTTCAACATCAATTCGATTTCCTTTTGAATCTTTCCACAAAGTTTTACTATTGACTTTAGTTCCTCGATTATTGGATGCTGTCGAATTTCCAGTATCAAGATGTCCTTTCTTTTCAGAGAGATTTTTACCTGCAGTAGCCATCATTACAGCTCCGTGCGCTGTAAGACCTGCTCCAACAGCAGCATCAGCACCTCCTATAACTACAACAACAGTAGAAGTTCCAAGCGAAGGACCTTCTGCAACGAGTCCTACCGTAGTAATAGATGTTCCACTTGCAACCATAGCAGAACCTGTACCACTTTCAATAGTTCCCACGGTTAGACTGGCAATATCACCAGCTGTTAATCCTGCATTGAAGTCCTTGGGATCTGAAACATTTCTCCCTGCATATGTTCGGATATTGGTTAATCCACCAGTAGCATTATCTACAAGAGCAGCACCAAATCCTTTTACTTTATCCCACCAATCTTGACCATTAGGGTCACTAAATCTTATTGGATTATTTCCTGTATAACAATATGAAGAATAATCCAAATACTTTTCTTGCATCGGATCTGTTGACATCCATAAACTTAGTCTCGGTTCATAGTACCTCGCTCCATAATAGTACATACCATTTTCTTCGTCAAATTCTTTTGCATTGAAGAGATAAGGCGTGTTCCATACATTGTTGCGTTCCTCTATGAAAACTTCTCCGAATGGCACATATTCAATGTGCTGCACAACTTCGCCGTCAAGATTGGTGATGTAGCTGGAACTACCAAGATGGTCGGGATGATAGTAGAACTGCAGGTTCTCATAGTTGTCTGGATCTTTGAATGACTTTACAACTGTACGAGACCGAGCTTTGTTAGCCTCTAATAGAGCACCCTGTGTTCCGTCATTGCAGCAGAATCCTTCGCCATCTGCATAGTTGTCGTTGTCGGTTCCGTTGTAAGGCACATCAAAGGTCTTGTAGTTGTCCTTGATTACCTGCTGTTGAGCCGCATACTTAGCTTTGTAGTTTACCGAAAGACCGTCAGTGTTGGCACCGGCATATTCGATACGGCGCGGGTCAGAGCCATAGGAGGCGAAATCGCCGACCTTAGACACAATGCGCTGGCTGCCTGCATAGATATGCTTGGTGTAACGACCTCCCTGGTTAGCAACGAGGTACGGACTTACATAGAGCGAGAACTTCGCGGTGTTGGTAGAGCCGCCGGAGAATACTCCGTTGACATAAACCTGATCGCTTTCGCCGGAAGTCTTGACTGTGCGCTCGCCGTCAGCATCATACCAGTAGTTGGACACGAAGCCGTTATCGTCCACTGCAAGCAGACGGTTTTCCTCGTCCCAGATGAGCTTGCGCTCTCTTGTGCCGACCTCATTATGTCCATCGTTCATCATACGTCCGGTGTTCACATATACAAGATTTCCGTTCTTATCATACAAATATACGTGATTATTTTCGATATTATTGTCTCCAGGAGTCTCTTCCGTGCGATAATTCACATCTTTAACACTTGCAAGCTGGAATTTCTTACCGGCTTCAGTACCGTATGTGTATGACAGGTCATAGCCCACATTGAGCGTACCATTGAACTGCACGTTGTCCTGAGTCAGATGCTGGCTCTTGGACTTGATGCGGTGCATGTTGTCGTAGCCCATGGCAAGGGTGTAGGATGCTGACTTATTGTCGGCACCTGTGTATGTACCTGTTGCGGAAACGAGGCGGTATAGTCCGTCGTATGTATAGGCATGCGACATCTGGTCGCCGGCATTGCCGCTGGCAGGAAGTGAAGCGTTGTTAGCCACCGAAAGGACATTGCTGACAGCATCAAAGGTGTAGTCGTTGTCCATGATGGTCGTATTGCCGCTGTTCACCGCGAGGTTACTCAGGCGACGGCGGTTGTCGTAGGTGTAGAACGTCTCTGCGCCGTTGCAATACTTCAGATAACTGCGCTGCTCGAACTTGTCATAGCCCAACTTGGTGATGTAGTCATAGCCGTATGACTTCTCGCCACGGACTTTCTCAAGCAGACCGCCGAGGTTGTACGAGTAAGTCACCTTTTCCTAGTCAGGATAGATCATCTCAAGGAGGCGGTTGTGGCTGTCGTAAGTCCACTGGGTAACGTATGTGGCAATCGCCTGGTTAGGCACGATAAGCGTGCGGCGTGTCTTCGTCACCTCACCCATCTTGCCGTAGAAGTATTCGATGGCACCGGTTCCATCCTCACGCATCATCAGACGGCCGATACGGTTGTGGGATGCGTTGCGGCCGCCATAGTAATACTTCACATTGTTTTCGGGATGGTCAGGATAGTTGATACCCGTCAGACGGTGGTAGTCGTAGGTATAGGTAATCATCTTGCCTTCCTCCGCCATATTAGCCGTCTGCTTGGTGAGCACGTTGCCGAGTGGGTCGTAGGTGAACGAGGTGATACCGCTTGCCGGGTGGTTGACCTCCGTGCGGCGGTCACCCATGTCATAAACGGATGTCGTCACGTTACCTTCGACATCAGAAACCTTTACAAGTCGCTGGATGCCGTCGTACTCGAATGTGGTGGTAATATCACCGTCTGGACCGCTGTGCTGGATAGACTTGACAGTCTTGCCACTACCGTTGGTAACAGTCGATTGACTATTGCCGAGTGCGTCCGTCACCGTTGTTACGAGTGCATTAGACCCGCTGTCAAGGGTGTATTCTGTCTTTGTCTCGGACTCGTCCGGGAGTGTCACACTCAACGCACGGTCAAGAACATCATAGACCGTCACAGTCGGGGTAACATTGTCAAACGTGGTGCTGAACGAGGTCTTGCTGCCCAGACTCTCGGTAGTGGGATAGTATGCCTTTGCCACACGTCCGAAAGCGTCATAGACGTTGCGTCCGCTGACAATCATCACATTCTGGTCGGATGCACCGGAACCCTTCGCAGCCGTAGTGACAACACCGTCCTTCTTCACCTGAACAGGCCGTCCGAAACCGTCAACGAAAGTCACGGTTTCAAGATCGTCATTAGGATGCTGAATGTCGTAGTGCTTGGTCACTGCGTATGCAGGGGCGGTGATGCCCGATTCACTAAAGCCTGCTTTTTGCTGATACTCAAATGCGATGATATAAGGAACACCGGTTGCCAGCTCGTTAGGGCCGCGAACCTTGGTTACACGACCGATGTTGTCAAGCTCAGTCTCGTAGTAGAAGTTGTTAAGGTCACGGCGCTCCAGTGCCATACCGTAGCGGTAATCGAAGTTGCCCGCCTCGCTGCGGTAGCCCCAAGCGTCGTCGATACGCTCGACATACATGTTCATCTCTGGCTCATAGCGGTACTTGTACCACATACGCTGTCCCGTGCCGTTGGCAGGAAGAGTCTTCTGGGTGATATTGCCATAACGGTCGTACTTGTAGTCGGTGACTGCCGTTCCGCTGCCGAGCTGCTGTGTCACCTGTGTCAGATGGTTCGGGTACTTGGTGTCGTAAGTCGCCGACACGTTGTGATACGTCGAGCCATCGCCACCGACAACGGTCACATTCGTAGGAAGTCCGAAAATGTGCTTGTCGGCATTGGAGGTGTACTGGATGTTTGTCGCATAGTCATAGCTGCCCGTGCCGCTGTTGCCAAGGCTGCCCTTGTCGCTGTAGCGGTAGGATTTCAGTTCTCCATGATAGCCGTTGAGATAATACTCGTTCCATGCCTCTGAGATTACCATCCCCTGCGAAGTACCCTCGTACTGCTTGTTGGCAGTATAGCGTAGAGGAACGAAAGCCGATGCACGGTCACTATAGATTACATCCTGCTTTGTGAAGGAGTAGTTGTCCGCATTGGCGGTCATGCTGTAAGCGTCATACTCGTTGACAGTCTCAGTGAACTTGTTGCCTGCTGCGTCAGAAACGTATGAAGCCACAAGGTTGCCGGACGTGTAGTAGTTGTCAACGGCAAATTCCTGAACAGACTGGCGATATACGCCGTCGCCCTTCTCGGTGTCAAGGCTCTTGGTGATGACCTTGCCGAAGCCGAGGAAGTCACGCTCATGGCGGTCACGGAAGCCGTCAGCGTATTCAAATGCCGCTTTCATCAGCGGACCGTCGTCATGGATACCGTCATCAACGGTCAATGCCGACATAACCCACTTGCCACCGGGGTGTCCGTAGGTCGGGGTCGAGTGTGCGTAATCCAGCTCGAAGCGTCCGCCGATAGAGTTGGTGACAGTCTTGAGCATATTGGTACGGCCGATAGCAGAGCGTGTAACAGTAAGCTCACTCTCACTGTTGGAGGTCACGATGTCAAGATAGCCGTCGCCGTCAACATCCTGCAAAGAATAATTGGTACGATTGATACTGTGACTCAATGTCACGCCGGGATTTGTAGATATTTTTAATGACGGTCCAATAGGAAGAGGTATAGGAATAGAAACCGTAAAAGCTACATTTCCGCCTTCGGATGTAGATGCTGACTTGCTTAATGCTTCCACACCTTGCCATACAAACGGAGTATCGAATCCTATTCCGGTATTCAATGCAACCATGATGCCATTGCCGGATTTCCAAACCTTGTCGGGTAATCCGTCTGAATTGACATCCGTAAGATTGTATTGTTCCTCATTCGCGGAAGTTACTATATTGTATCCACCTGCGAAACTGCCGGAACCTTGGTTATATCCGCCACCGACATTTGCTGTATAAGACTGGCTCTTGCCGCCCTGTATGCGGTCAATATCCCAGTCGATAGGCTCAGTGAAAGAATAGCCTAAATTCAATCTTACTTTATTCCCTGATATAATTTTATCAGCAAGACCATCGCCGTTCACATCAACAAAATTCTCAATATTCCAGTCTTCGTTCGATGGCGGAATGCTGAGAGAAGCGGAAATAGAACCCTTTGCCTTGTTGCTTGATTCTTGGTTGGCAGAGGTATTCTTTCCGTTAGCAATCTGTTTAATGGTCGCTACTGCTGAGAGGATAGGATCGCTACCGAGCGCAAAGCCTTGTGCCTTACTGCCACTGGTGATTGTTCCCATACCTTCCAGTACCTCTCCACTGATACCACCAAGCGTGTTGGTATATTGGATTTTTCCACCGGCGACAATATCCGGATAGCCGTCACCGTTCAGGTCTATCATCATGGATTTTGTCTTGCTGTCACCGTTTGCGTCATTGTACGTGAATATTGCACCGCCTTGTACAACATTGTTATGGCTTACCATTTCCTGCGAAATTGCTGCTGCACCTGTTCCTTGCAGATGCTCGCCGGCAAGTCCTGATACGTTTCCGATATTCTCAAACGGATTGCTCAGTACGACATCCTGTTCTGTAAGACGCGCCGCACCCATATTGGTCGCAGTGATGAAAATTTCCTCACGCTGTCCGCTCCATCGGTCGAGCTTATTCAAATCCGTGCTTAATGGAGTAAATGCCATTGTTAACGGATCAACCGTTGCATTCTCATCCTGCGGCAAAGTCAGAAGAGATTCATCAATCGGACGGGAATAACGGTTGTCGGAGGCGTTATAGACGAAACCTCCCCAGCCACGATACAGATTTCCGAAGCCTGCCGGGTCGTTGGCTGCATACAGATTAGCCTCCGCTGTCTGTGGCAACAATACTGACGGAGATTTTATCTGAACTGAAACGCCAGTAATAGCATCGCCAATCTTACAATCATCAGAGAATAATTCAAACCAGACCTTATCGCTGCCGATGTCGGATTTCAGTATGGAGATAGAATCATTCGCCACAATACCGCCGGTAACAGCAAATGATTTCTTACCCAACAGTCTGTCTGTGGTCTTTACGGTCAAAGTGAGGCTGCCATTATATGACGGATTGGAGAATGTAATGACCGGCTTGACATAAAGCACAGTATCTGCCGTTGTCGGCAAATACGAAGGCGCATTTACGACATGGTTTGAATACAGCGTATAATCCGGACAGACTTGACGGTTCTGCTGTGTCCCGGTAGAATCTGTATAAGAAACGACAGGACTCCATTTGACTGCATTCCAACGAACATTGGATTCCGAGCTAACGACAAAACGGAAGTTTGTCAGTCCGTCTGTATTCTGCAGTGATATGGTGACATCATCGTTGTAGCTCTCATTCCATGGGAATGTGCGGGTATATACCTGCTTCTCGACATACGACGGGTTGTCGTTGCCATTACCATCCTTTTTGTCGGTTGACCCGATAATGATGAGGGTCACATCATCCGTTGTCGCAGGTTTAATGAAATTACCAGATATACCGACAGTCTGATTCCCTTTCTCAATGCTTAAATAAGTTGAAGCAAAATACAATGCACCTTCTTCCGGCTCGTATTTAGTCGTTGAGTAGCCGTTTGGCATGGTTTCCTCTGTACCGGCATAGGTTATGACCGGATGCCAAACCACTTCATCAAATGCGCCGTTACTCATTTCCTCCGCCCCTGACTGGACACGGAAATATATACGATCGCCCTTGTTTACGGATATTGATGAAGCATTTGCCTGATAAGAAGTCACGTCACCCTTTGCGATGGACTGACTCCACAATTCCGAACCGCCTTTCTGTATGGCGACACGGACTCCATCTGCTTTTTCATACGCCTCCGTATCATAATCGCCCGTAGGAGTTACAAGAGATACAGAGCCAGAAATGCTGATGACACCGGCTCTCGGTGCCACCCATACGCGGACGGCATCCTCCATTGGGGAGATACGCAATGCTTCTGCCTGTTCTTCCGGATCAACCGCACCTACGGACACGTCAATCTTTGTCGGGTCATATATAATCGGACTTGGAGTGTCTGCACTGCTGAGAGTGAATGTCGGAACAGCATTGCCTTGGGCATCAAAGTCGATGTGATTGAAATAGACCTTGCCGTTTGAAACGAGGTCAATCAGACCATCTCCGTTTATATCAGAGAAATAAACGGTCGTCTTGGTCGTGGTTTTGGACGCATCTGTACCAATGGTAGCCACTGCAGCACCCCATCCAGCCTTGACATCTGCACCGCCAGAGTAAGTGTTACTGCTTGAAGATGAGAATCCGCTTATTCCGTTTACCCTAATCGGCTCTCCGTAAGAGACCTCACCTGTATCACTATTCCTTAACTGAGGACGATAATAGACAGAGTTTCCATCACGATATACCTTGTCTGGCAATCCGTCACCGTTCAGATCTACAAATGTTGAAAGACCTTTGGATTTGTCGTTGGAATAGTTGAAGCTTCCACCGATTGTACCTGATGTTGACGAACTTCCATCGTATATTCCGACACCGGCATAGAACGAACCACCCACGGAAGAACTTGTCGTTCCACCGAGAGCCGTAGGCTTGTCACTGAACATGTCCATTCCCTGCAACGGATTGATGAACCCTGCATCCAGTCCGTCATTATGTGTGTTCCATGTCTCGGATTGTGACTTGAACGGCACATATCCGCTTGCCGACTGCACGTCATCGTAATAGTCGAATTTCTGGAAGGCGAACTCCTGTCCCTGGTCGTCAAACTGACGAACACCCTCCAACAAATCCTTGTGGAACGCGCCATCAACGTATGAGAACGTGTAGCTGCGCAATTCCTCGCCCATGAAGTTGATAGAAACTTTCTCAAGCAGCCTGTTGGAAGAGGTCAGATAACCATAACGTGCGTTGTTGGCTTTCTGCCGCTTGGTCTTGTCGCCTGTCAGCGTCACCACGGTGTGAGGCTCGCTGCTCTCAACATTGCCCGCACTGACCTTGGAGAGATAGATGGCCTTTGCCACCAGTCCGCCACGAACCGGCTCGTTGGCTGTCGTGTACTCGTACTCTATCCAGTCGCCGTGTGTTTCTACAACCTTCTTGAGCTTCCATTCGGAAATCACCTCGCGTGTGTTGCCAGCGATGTCGGTAATCGTGCCCTTGATCACTGCGCCCTCGCCACCATAGGTATAAACCACGCCCTGCTTGTCGGTCACTTCCCAATAATAGTTGGCCGGACTGTCGCCCTTACGGATGATTCGTGAGAAGTCACCGCCCTGACGGGTATAGAACTGACGGTCAGTCTTGCGTGCAATCTTGTCGCCACGGTGGGCCACGCTCATCGCACCGTTGTCATCCATTGTAGAGAGCATGGAGCCGGAGAGCGAATAGGTCTCGGTCTCGTCTGCAAGGTCATAACGCGGCACACCCCAACGGGTATCAAGCGTGATGGACGGTACGGAGAGGTCCCAGCCCTGTCCGAGCCATCCGTTGCCACCGTCACTGTTGTAGCTGATGGCGAGAGAGGGAGCCATGCCGTTACGTGCCGGAGGCATCTCAAAGGCGTACTGCAAGTTGGCCGAGCCACGGTTGTTTGCCGATGGCGGTGCTATGATGTTGAGCTTCGCCGTTGGGTCTGCCGCCTTGATGTCGTTCATCATGGTCGGGGCGAAACCGTCGGTCTCAGGGGATTCGGGTGCCTGTATGACACCGTTGATCATGTCGGTGAAGTGAGTGGTCTTGGATTCCACGTAGGCCAGTTCCTTGTTGACCCTCACCCTTTCGAGAGCCACCCAGTGCCCCTCTTTGGTGTCGTAGTAGAATGTTCGTATATCGTCTTCCGTATAACCGCTCGGTATCCTCGTGCGGTCATACTTCAGGCGTACTGTAGCACCCTCTTCGGTGAAGTGCGTGCCGTGAGGGAGGAAGCGGTAGCCGTCGCTCTCGCCCGTGACATTGCACATAGCAAAGTCCAGTTCCGGCAATGCCGTACTGTCCACCGCGCAGATGGAAAGGCTTACCGGGCGCAACAGCCGTCCCTTTGCCACGGCAAGAGTGCCGCCGGCCACGGAAATGCTGTCTGAATGTGCCGTGGTGAAATATTTACGGACGGATCCGTCGGCAGAGACCTTGTCCTCATTTGCATTGGTCTGTTCCGTTTTATTGCTGGGAACAGCTTCGGCAACAGTTCCTTTTGCCGTTGTATTGCCGGATGTAAACTCTTCCTTCTGTTGCGGAGAAGGATTGCCGCTTTCTGTGGCCGCCAATCCGGGTGATGCGTCGGTGGCGTCAGCCACTATGCTGGTGCCGATGTCTTCCTGCCGGGGCATGGCGTCTGCTGTTGAGCCGGGATACATGAAAATCCCTGCCAAACCTGCCGCCGACAATATGACGGAAGCAACGGCTATGATATATGACCGTTTCATAATGTTACAGTTGTATTTGATAATGTGGTTTGTATTATTTGGCCAGAATCTTTCGGGTATGTTCGCCGTCGTCGGTGATAGCCTTTACAACATATACGCCTGACATAGGCACTCTGAAACGCGATGTCTTTATGACATCACCCTCCATCTGTCCCTCATAGACAAGTTTACCGGAAGTATCAAAGACCATAAGCGTTGCCGGTCCGTTCTTTCCTCGGTCGAGCACAGCATCAAAGATGTGTGTGGTTCCGTCCTCGTTATATACTGAGAGCTGGCTGTTCCTCTCCGCCTGTCCGGAATCTTGAGTCCCATGATCCGCCTCTCCAATGACTACATCTTGTTTCGGCTCGATGCCGTTGGGTGCTGACGGGTCACATTCGTTGCCGATGTGTACCGTGTAGGCTACTGTGCTGCTCTTCGGAGTCTCAATCTGCACGTTTCCGTTTATCTCAAAGTCATCCACCGGCTGTCCGTTGATGGTAAGGTCGGTGATATGGGTCTCGCCACGGCCGTATTTGATGCAGACTCTCCACAAACGAAGTGTCCATGCGCTCTTCTTGAGGACTTCCACACCGTTGTGATACCAGCGTACATATATGCCGCTTATCTTCAGTCCGAGTGTGTCGCCCGGCTTGATGTTCACTCCTTGTGTCAGGCTCGTGTATCCGTCGATGATGAAATAAGCCTTGTCGCCGCGTACATCGTAGCCCCACTGCGTGATGTCCTCTGCCACTGACGGCTCCGCTCCGATGCGGTACCATGATCCGGTCTCGGTAACAGTCCATTCAATCTCTCCGCCTGTAAACCTGCGGTCGGTATGCGAATACGTGGAATACAGGAGATTTCCCTTTCCGTGGATGTCGTTGCCTCCGCCCTGTGTGATTGTCAGGGTGTATGTACCGGTTGCCAGGTTGTCAATCCGATGGGTGTCACCCATAAAACTGCCGCTGGCAACGATGTCGTCTTTCTTCATTCCCGCAACGGTATCTACCGTGAGCACATATTTATATATAGGTGTACCGATGTTTATACCGATGTCGAGATAGCCGTCTTTTTGCGGAACACCGTCAAGGCAGGTCGTGGGATGCGCCTCTACATCGGCGGATATGCCGTCGAAGTAGGCAAATGTGAACACATCCGAACCGTTGCCGTCAGCATCCCACAGGATGTTGTGGAACATCGTTTTGCCTCTACTGATGTCGGGACTGGAGCATTTCACCATTGTGGCGGTGCCTGTATCAAAGTGTCCTTCGCCCGACGGGTCGATGAGCATGACAGTACGCTGGCGGCTGTAATGGTAGAACTCCTTTTCGGGAGTTAGGTTGTGAGCCAGCTCTGCAAAATAGCCGGTCTCAGAAACACCGTTAGTACGGACGGAAGCCAGAACCAGCGGAGTACCGGACGATTCAGCCTTGATGATGCCGTGCAGTGCGGAAGACTTTACATTGTCGGGGAGCATGACGGAATATGCCGCATTACCCTCGCCGTCAATACGCAAATAGACCGCCCCGTCGGAAAGCATGACGGAAATGTCGCTGCCGCTGGCATCTGTGCCCACGGAAGCTGCAGATATTTGTCCGTCGGTGATGGTCCAGACGCTGCCGTCACTAACGAAACGGAAACCGTATGAGCATCCGTCATTCCCTGCACCGCTGAAGCCGACATCGAAAGTCGGATGTGCATACGGACAGGAGAACTCTATGAACCCGTTGTTGTCAATCATGTTGGGCGTTACAGCTGTACCAGCCGTTCCCTCGTCCTGACTTATCATGTCGATGAACCCCTTGGAAGTGACCGTCATGCCATTACCCGTCCAGCGCACCGTGGCACTGTCGCCCGTAACCGGCATATTGGTCTTCACGAGCCATGTACGGTTCATGATATGCCACAGCGTATCATTGGGAGAGGTGTATGTCTCCAAAGAACCGCCGTCATCACCCCAGAACAGGAAGCCTTTGTCCGGCATGATGTTCCCGTACTCGCGTCCCATTACCAGCAAATGCGATTCTGACGGAAGTCCGTATGCGTTTGACTTATGATAGCTGTCATTTTCCGGGAGGGATGCGTATAACGGTCCTTCTTCATAGGACGTCGCAGACATCGGTTGACTAAAATCCCATGTACTGTTTCGCGCCACGGAGGTCACCCTGTGGTGATAGACACCGGCTTCATCCCTGTCCCATGCAAGGTTTCCGTCTCCGTCAAGATAGGAGTCATTGAGCGTGATGCCGTACTTCATGGCGAGGTAGCTTTCCGCCCGGCGTCTTTCTCCGGGAGTTAGAAGGCGGTTATAGACAAGCAGCTCCGGTGTGTAGCCCTCGAACACATTGTTGCCAAAAGTGGACGTGTCGAAAGGCCCGTTGAAATGTTCGTTGGAGGTACTGTATGTTCCGCCAATAGTCAGTGTTCCGTTCGGGCCACCCCATACCGAGGTGTTGGGCGCAGCCGCACGGTAATAGGTCAGCACCTTGGTGGCATGTTCCTTGAAGATGTCCAGCGTCACGGAATCCTTGGCCGTATGCCGGAGATCCTCACCGTCTGTATCACCGTAATCGAGCGGTGCAACCGAGCCTGGCCGTACAATCTTGTCGTTGGTGACAAGACTGCCGCCACCGTCGCCGCTGGCGACACTATAGATGACAGATTCATTTGTGAAGGAATAAGGTGCAAACACACCGATGATGGTGGCTTGCGTAAGGTTTGAGCGGAAAAGGTCGCTCCACTTCGGGGAGTCGCCTTTGGAGAAATCAATCGCTGGATTGAAGTTAAGGAACTTGAGCAGGCTCCTGTCCTGCGTGAAAACGTAATTCCCGGCGGTGCGGTTGTACGCATAAAGCGACAATGAATCACCCGCAAAGTCGAACCAATGGTAGCGACCTTGCAAATTGCTACTGACCGGTGCGGTCCTGAACCAGACATCCACGCCATCGTCGAATCCACCAGGGGAACGAGCGGGAAGCATGAGTGCCGATAACCCGAACAGGCCAGAAAAGAGAAGAGTCCTTTTCATAAGCGCAATGTGTTAAATGGTTGTACATTATGTGATGTTTTTGTTGAATGTCGGTTATCAGCGTGAAGTCCGTTGGAGGTATGGCAGGACGTGGAGTCCTTTTGGGGAGTAGATGTCTCATATTGACCCCTCCAAACTGTAACTTTACGGCAAAGGTATAAAATTTACACAACAATCGTTATCTAAATGGAAATTAATTCTTGAATTTAATATCAATTAACATAAAATCCCTTGAATATGACCTGTATAGGTGACAATTATGATGTTTTATGGATATAAAACATATCAAAATGTCGTTGAACTCAAAGCATTTGAGATATAATGTCTGGTCTGTTGTGTTTAAGGCTTATGTAGTGCCAAAGCGACATTGCGAGTATTATACGATTCCAATGATGAATGAAACAACATTTATACATTTATTATATAGCAAATTTGAATAAAATAGATAACGATTGTTATTTTAATGGGCTAAAAATTTGTCGGGGTGAAGATTTTGCAGTACCTTTGCACCTCAGTATCACCGTCGTTGGTAATACAATTACAGAGAAGGTGAACACAGAAATGTTAATTTTGATAATGACAATGATTACAAATAGAATACAACATATCAACTCTTTGCTGCCGTTGGAAGGTAAGTCTTCTGATATTGACAGCAAGATTCTTCCTTGTGCCCGTTTGCTTCATGCGAGGACTCTTGTTATTGTGCTGGTTTCTGCCATTATGTTGACTGCCTGTGAAAGACACACTCCGGCATGGAAACAGATGGATATCGCAGAGAGTCTTATGAACATCAAGCCGGATTCAGCTCTCGCGGTATTAGATGGCATCCCAGCCTCTGATGTCAAAGGAAAAGAAACATTGGCCAGGTATGCACTACTTAAATCTATGGCGTTGGACAAGAATTGTATTGATACCACAACATTTGATATCCTTCAACCTGCTATTGATTATTATATCGAGTATGGTTCTCCTGATGAGCAACTACGGACATATTATTATCAAGGGAGAGTTTATCAGAATCAAGGCGATAATGACTTGGCTATGCAAAGTTTCATGCGAGGAAAAGAATTTTGCCAAGAAGCATCCGATACCTTGGCTATGGCAAACCTCATGGTCGCCCAGGCGACTATTCTGTATTCGACATATAAGATAGATGATTATATCAAGAACAATCTTGATGCGGCAAAATTATATAAAGCCATTAATCGTCCGGATTATGAAATATCTTGTCTTGCCAATATCTTGGACGGAAGTATTCTTAACAACGATAGAACTCTGGCGGACAGTATTATGTCAATCGCACAAGAACGAGTAAAGCAAAATTCAGAATTAGGCATGGTTATTGCCCCATACGCCCTTTCTTACGCTTTGAAATTTGGTAATAAGGAAGATATTGTAGATATTCTCCATTACTATGAACACATGCAGAATCTGAGTGACGAGACTAAATTAGATATTGTAGAGGCATATTGCAAAATAGGTGATTCTTCTAATGCCAACCGTTTTATGGATTCAATAGACTCTACTTCAAAAGTGAGAACTTCTTTGAAATATCTAGCAATTCAATCTGACATTTTGGAATTACAAGGTGATATTGCTGGAGCATTAACGGCATATCGGCAGTTTTCGACCACCATTGACTCTATTCATATGAATATCTTTTCTCGTGATCTGCTGTTTGCCCAAGAACGCCATGAAATGGAGAAAGTTAATTTGATGGAAAACAAAGAGTTGATAAAATTATTTGGTTAAGTCTATGTATTGTTTTTGTATTGCTGATTATCATCGGATATGTTTACTATCGCTATAGGCTAGGAAAGGCTAAAAGCTTGTTAGACACCCAAGAAAAACAAAGATTACAACTGGAACAGGAGAATCTTAAAAGAGAAAATGAAAACCTTGAATTGAGAAGTCGTCAAGTTGAACTGGAAAGGCATAATCTTCAACAAGCAAATGAAAAGCTCGAATTGGAGAGGCATAATGCTGTTCTTGAGAAACAAGCTGCTCAATTAGAGTGTGAACGTCAATCTTTGGCCGCAGAAAACCTTCGACTCAAAATTGTACAACTTGAGAATGAAAGTGAAAGTCTTAAAGAAGTATTGGAAAAACAAAAAGATTTAGCCAAACCTATTGAAGATGCTATCAAAATAAGGATAGAAATGTTGAATGGGTTATTGGCTTCACGTATCACAGATAATGACTCATACGCAGAACCGTATGGCACTTGGAAAGATCAAATTATTCAAGATAAGGACGAGTTCATGAATACCACTCGTCTTGCTTTTAAAGCTTCCCATCCTAAATTTATTGAATACCTTGAACAACATGGTCTTAGTGAATCAGAGATAAATTATGTATGTCTTTATGCGATTGGACTCCGTGGAAAGGAAGTTGGTGAATATATGCAGCTAAAAAGGCATTACCATATTAGCAGTGATGTACGTAAGAAACTTGATATTGATGAACATCAGACCAACATTGGTATTTACATTAGAAAACTTATGAAACAACTGTAGTTCTATCAGATAATCACTTCACATATTCCGAACAGTCTATCTACCCAATCTGGTAAATGGACTGTTTTTGTAGTTTGTCCCTATATATAATTCAAAGTGTCAAACTGGCAAGTGTGTAGAAAGTGGTCTATTTGTTATTGGTAATATACTATCATTCAGTATAATATAAAATTGCTGCGTCAAACTTTTATTATTGCTTGAAAATAAAGATTATAGTATCTTTACGCCATTATATAGTTGAAACCATCAATAAAGGACTAAGGAGCATAAGTTCTCGAACCTCATAATTAAACCCAAATAAATGATACGATATTGTTTTGTATGTTGCATACTATTGTCTTTTCTATGACGAGCATCCTGACCCTTTATCCGCTTGAACGGAATCTGAAAATCATGAGCTTTTTCGCTGTTCATACTATTTTCGTTTAACGATAGAGTAAGTCCGGTATTTTGTTCTCATGAGAAAAGTATAGTTCGTAATTTATTCTTTTGGAGGATTTGAGAACAATAAGATATAATTCTTGGGTACTGTAATTAATTAGCGTTTATAGACCGATTGTCTCCAACCGTCAAACTTTTGACACTCCTGTGCAGAAATCAATCGCCCCCCCGTTTATAATATATTGATTATCAGCATAATAAAAAAGTTTGACTGTCAAACTTTTACCCTTGGTTGAAAACTTTTTCTACAGTAATTTTGCATCAGTTTAATCAATTAAAGCAATAACAATGAAAAAGTTACTCTCACTCCTCGGAGTTTTAATTATTATTGGATGTCTTCAAGCCAATGCCGAAAAATCTGGAGTCTATATGGACTTTTACAAGTATGGTCACGAAGGCAAAAACACAACAGTTCATCGTTCTCCTATGAGAATCCCTATTGATGTATATTATGACGACGAATTACGTCAAATAGAGATTTCCGGTTCAACGGATATTGATGTACAAATATACCTATGTGATGAGAATGGAAATATTATTGCCTATTCTTCAATTACTAATACCACATTGGATATTCCGGAAGGTTATAATGGACGACTTTCCATCAGTATAGAATGTGATAATTGGGTTGCTATTGGTTGCATAACAATATAGAGCAAGTCATCATAAGACTTTACATAAACAAATCTATCGGTTTAATAAACTGGCGTTCAAATAACATTAAAATTATATGTATATGAAGAAAATTCTTTCACTACTCGGTTTTGTGGCTATATGCTGCTTTATCTCTGCATGTTCTGATGAAGATTTACCAATCTCAGAATCTGAAGTAAATTCACAAGACTTATTGTCAACTAAGTACGGTGCAAGTTTGATCAAATCTTGTGAACTTGATTCCATCATCCCATTGGAAGGAGATAGTGTAACGATGCGAAAGTTGCAGGTCAAAACACGTTCTACATCTTCAAACTCAGATTTGTATGAAGAACTTCACCAATTAGATCAGATTCCTATTTATTTACAGATTAAAGGTAATACTTCTACAAAACATTTTCTTGATGTTAGCGGAGAAGGCAAGGAACTGACTTTTGAGAATTATAAAAACAATGATGTATCTCAACAATTTTACATTAAAACTTTACCGGCTTACACAGGAATACCATATTTGATATATTCAAAAAAGACCAATACACCTATCAGTCTTGGAGCTTATTCCAGTAACCCTGATGTAAAAGTTGTGTATGCTAAACCATCTAGTAACACATCTACTTTTGGTGCATCTTGGGATATTCGTTATGGTGAATATTCAAATGAATCATTCATCATTGAAAATCAAGATTACCCACGGCAGGGCAATAGTGGATCTTTGTATGATGTTTATTATAGTGTGATTACGGCAAAGGATTCAAAGGTGTCTTTAGAAAAATATGCAAAATTACCACGACAGGAGTTTTCGATTATACCCGTAGAAGATTTTAAAATTGAAAGTGTCACATTTGATACTAATGCATCAACATTATCCAACATACCGGATGTGATTTTTTCGGATAAATTTACCAATAATGGTCCAATAGATCAGAATCATACTTTTACGATTTCTGACAGCTATAGAGAAACGTCATCTTTTAATAAAAGGACATCCTATAATGTTAATGTAACCACTAAGTTCAAAGTTAGAGTTCCGTTTATTGCTAATGGAGAAATAAGCACCTCAGTTTCAGAGGGACAGGATTTTACTTATGGCGAAACAGAAGAGCATAGTGTTTCTATCAACAGAACCTATCCAATCACAGTGCCTTCAAATTACATAGCACAAATGACATTGACTCTATCAAAATATACAATGGACGTAGAATATTGTGCTGTATGCGTAGGAACGGTTTCTGGTAGAAAGATTAATATTAGGGGTATTTGGAAAGGTGTTGATGTTCAAGAATCAGATGCATTTTTAACATTGACTCCAATCAATGGAACGAAATCAGCAAGTAGAAAGATACAAATTACCGATGAGATGATTTCAAATTCTAATGGCTATGTCAAAGTCGATTAATATGCGAATATTGAGCTTGGTTATTATTGCTGTAATTGGGTTGGCATCATGTAGTGTATATAGGAATAGTGCATCTGCATCTATCTCTATTGGAGAACTGAATATTGGAATGGATAAAGAATCTGTTCTAACCAAATACGGGCAACCGTTTTCGTTCGATGCTCAGATTTCAGACAATGATACTATAGTGGTTTTGTCATACAAATCACCCAAGCCGGTAGCTAATTGTGAATTTATAGTATCAACGAAACTACTATTCGTTAATAATAAATTAAAATCCATCTCTCAAAGTGACTTCTTCGTGCCCGAGAGTGTGATATACTGCGATTCAACAAAAGTTCTTTTTAAAGATAGAATTTATAACACGAAAGATTAAAGTCGACAATAATCCCACAGACCAAACTGTTCAAAGGAGCGGAAACTGAAAAGCTTATAGAGTAAGTACAATAAAAAAAGAACAACAATGGATATTAAATCATTGATTGCAGCAGAGGATGTATTGACGTCTGAACTGGAAAGTATCTACGGCGGTAACGAACCTGTAGAAGTAGTGTGTAAAGGTGACGGAGTTGTAAAACTTCCAACAAACCCGGAAAAAGCCAGCACAATGCTGACTGTGTTTTAACAAAAAAATAATGTATTATGGATATTAGAACATTGACATCTTTTGAAGATGTATTGAACTCAGAGTTGGAGTCAATCTTTGGAGGCAATGAACCTATAAAGGTTGAGTGCAAAGGTGACGGTATCGTTGAGGTTCCAACAAACCCAGAAAAAGCCACCATGATGCTTACTGTGTTTTAACGATAACAAGGACTAATTATTGGGGTGCGACGGTTTAATCACTGTCGCACCCTTAAAAAAAACAAATATGAGATATTCCAGATATAATTATTTAAGAAACTCTGAAAAGTATGGTGCGTTGTTATTTAATACGCGGACTAAATTTTTCATATCCTTGTCATCAGAGCTTTTCTCAAAGATAACGGAACTATCGATATTGAAAGACTTTGAAGTAGATACATTAGATTTAAGTCCTGAAATCTTAGTTCAACTAATTAATGGGAAAGTTTTTGTTGGTCAAAATGAAGACGACGATTATTATGAATTAAAAAAGTTTCTAAGATATAAACAAGCATTTGCCCAAAATCATCTTGGCATCGTATTGGTACCCACTTTCTCTTGTAATTTTAGATGTCCTTATTGTTATGAAGACAATCTGCCTAAAACAACAATTACAGAAGAAGTGCTTGATGCAGTATATTCCTTTATTAAAAAGAAAGGACAAAACTGTATTGATTTGTGTTGGCATGGAGGCGAGCCTTTAATTGCTTTTGACAAAATTGCATCATTTTTGAATAGAATACATAATGATAAATCCTTATCATTGCGTTCTCATTCAATGGTTACTAATGCTTTTTTATTGGATGAGTATAAATGTAAGTTTCTAAACGATTGTAATTTACAAAAAATCCAAATTACCGTAGATGGAAATAAGGAATACCATAATAAAAGTAGAATTCACAAGTCCGGGAAACCTACTTATGATACAATCATGCAGAATATCGAAAATGTTTTTCAATATATGCCAAATTGTCAAGTGATACTCCGGGTAAATCTTCATTCGCAGAATAAAGACACTTTCCCTGCTTTATATAAGGAATTAAAAGAGAGATGGGGAAATAAAAACTATTCAATTAATGTAGCTTTTGTCAATGATGTAAATAATTCATGTAAGGTTGCATGTTTGGCGGATAAGGGAAAAATATCATTCGCACGTTCACTATATGAAACTTATGGTATTAAAGACATTGATATCTCTACCCAACCACAAATAGGAGGATGTACAGCTTCTTGTACGAACTCTTATGTGATAGGTCCTTCAGGGGAAATATATAAGTGTTGGGTAGATGTTGGCAAAAAAGAAAGGATTGTAAGTAATGTTTTCGATGGGAAACTATCCAATTACATATTGCCTTCATATACCGTGGGTGCGGATATGTTTTCAGACGCAAAATGTAAGGACTGTGTCTTTATGCCTATATGCGATGGTGGTTGTATTGTAAGGAGATATAATCAGAAACATTATAATGTACCATATGATCCATGTCCAATCAATGAAGATGACTTTCTGTCATTGATGGAGATTAATTATATGAAGGAAAAAGTAACTAAATAAGATTTAAAATGCGACTATTATTTATCATATTAACCGTATTCTGCAATATTTATATTGCATACGCACAGACTATTACAGGACAAGTAATGGATGAAGGGCAAAATCCTGTTGGATATGCAAATGTTGTATTGATAAATTCAACTGACTCTTCTTTTGTTGCAGGCTGCATAACAAGTGAAAAAGGTGAGTTTAAACTTGAGAATACAGAACAGAAAGGGAATCTTTTGAAACTGTCATGCATTGGCTATGAGGATTTGTGTTTAACAATAACAGAGGCAACAGATAATGTTGGAATTCTCACAATGAAGACAAAGGCTACCATGTTGTCGGATGTTACTGTAACCGCAAGCAAACCGTTATTCAAACAAAAAAATGGATCAATGATAACTGATGTTGCCGGTTCTGTATTGAGTCAAACACATGCAATGTCAGAACTTATAGCCCAACTTCCAGGTATTGTAAAGACTGCTAATGGCGGATTTCAAGTTTTTGGTTTGGGTGCTCCTGTTATTTATGTAAATAATAGAAAAATACAAAGTCAGGCGGAGCTGGAACAGCTTGCACCTAAAGACATCAAAAGTGTTGAACTAATCAGCAATCCGGGAGCAAAATATGATGCAGAAGGAAAAGCTGTGTTGAAAATCATCACACTAAAAAGAGAGGACGGATTGAATCTACAGGTTGGAGGAAAATTCAAACAAAATGACCAGTCAAGTTTTGGTGGAGACATGAAATTGGGCTACAAGTACAAAGGGCTTAGTATTTCTGCCAATTATAGCTATGACAATACCAGAAACCAATCCCTGCTGCCACAAACCAAAGAATTATTTTTGGGAGAAAACATTCATCGTTATGCTCAAGATCAAACTGCTAAAGGACATCTCACAAGCCACGACTGGCAATTGGGGATAGATTATGAAATCAATGACAAGCATAATATCGGTATTGAATGGAATGCGTCGGATAACACAGACAAAGAACGACGTAACTCCATACTTGATTATTTCTTGAACGAAGAGGCTATGCAAAATACAGACATCTTCAATAATTATTCGAATAGGACGCATTATAACCATCTAAACCTTTTTCATAACGGGAAATGGGGTGAACGGTTCTCAACAGAGCTTAACTTGGATTATGCCAATAACAAAAATAAATACCATCAAGAAACGGACGAAACGACTGCCGATATTTCAGATATGACAATTAGTAATGGAAATAATGCCCTTGATATATATGCAGGGAAATTGGCCTTTGATTATAAATTTAATGATAAGATAGGTTTGTCATGGGGTTTTGAATATAATCACATAAGTGGGAACGGCATTCTGACTTGTGATTCAGAGAACACTCCACCTTCAGACTATAAAAACAAAGAAGACAAGTATGCCGCTTATGCGGAGATTATGGCAAACCTTGGTGCCGTAATGATTAACGGAGGTGTTCGCTACGAAGATCTTGCTTCTGATTATCTCAATTATATTGATAGAAATGGGGATGTACATCGTCATTATAGAAATATTTATCCATCTTTGTCTGTGTCTTATAATAAAAGCGGATGGGCAAACAGTTTGTCGTTTTCATCACGAACAACTCGTCCCACATTCAGGCAATTGAGCAATTCCAGCTACTATTCAAATGAATTCATGTATCAATGCGGAAATCCGTTATTGAAACCGTCGAATTCGTACATCATTCAATTGAGCACAGGATATAAGATTTTCAGTCTCTCTGCAAGTTATACTTATGTGAAAGACTTTATCTCAACTGACTTTTATGTTTCTGACGACAAACAAAATCAGATTATCAGTTCTTATGCCAATTATGACAAGATTCAGTATTTTAAGGCCTACTTTACTTTACAAAAGAATATAGCATGGTGGAAACCATCGTTATCATTGGGAATAACACAGCCTTTTTTCTATAGCGAATACCTTGGAGAAAAGATGTCATATAATAAACCGCAGATTTATGTTGTTGCTAATCAGTATTTTCAATTACCAAAATCCTATTTGATTTCTGTTTATTATTATTTTAATAGCGGCGGCAATCAGGGAGCAGTCACATTTAAGCCATACCAAATGCTAAATATGGGTGTGCAGAAAAGCTTTTTTGATGGCAAGTTAAGTGTGAGTCTTCAGGCGCAGGATATATTCCATACGATGAAGTTTAAAGAGACTGAGAAAATGAAGAATATTCATTTTCGGCAAACAGAGGATTATTGTTTGTGGAACTATTCCATCAGTATTATTTATCGCCTGAACCAAATTAAGACGAAATATCGTGGAAAGACTTCAATAAAACAAGAAATTGACAGATTATGATCAAATTCCCTTTTTACCATCAGCATGACACGATGCAATGCGGAATCACATGCTTGCGGATAATATGCAAATATTATGGAAAGGAGTTTTCAATCGAAACCCTTTCCAAATATTGCTATGTCACGAATGAAGGGGTATCATTGTTAGGCATTAGTGAAGCTGCAACCCAGTTGGGATTACAAAACACATGCGGACGAATTTCGGTTGAACAATTAGAAAATGCTCCTTTGCCATGTATTCTTCATTGGAATCAGAATCACTATGTAGTTCTGAATAAGGTAAAGAAGAATCGTTTTTATATTGCAGATCCAGGAAAGGGGTTGATGAAATATTCACGAGAAGAATTTGAGGACCATTGGCTTAGTACCTGTTCACAGGGTATAGAGAAAGGAATTGTCATGTTTTTGCAACCCACAAATGCTTTCTATCAACAAAAAGATGATACAGTAAAACAAAAGCACTCTTTTGGACTTTTGTTTAGTTATGTACGTCGCTATAACCGGTATTGGGGACAGATTGTTATAGGGACCATGATAGGTTGTTTATTGCAACTGATTTTTCCGTTTTTGACACAATCCATTGTGGATTTAGGTATTACAAATAAAGATCTTGGCTTTATTTATCTTGTTTTATTAGGGCAGCTTATGCTAACTATCAGTCGAACCGCAATTGATTTTATACGTCGTTGGCTTTTACTGCATATTAGTATGAGAATAAACATTTCTTTGCTTTCCGACTTTTTTATAAAACTATTAAAGCTTCCTATGTCTTTTTTTGACACTAAGTTAATAGGAGATTTGATGCAACGGATGAATGACCATAGTAGAGTAGAAAAGTTTCTCACTACTCAAATGTTAAGTGTTACATTCTCTGTGTTCAGCTTTGCCGTATTTAGCTGTGTATTGTTCTATTATAATGTGCTAATATTTTCAATTTTCGTTTTGTCAAGTATTATTTATGCAATTTGGATAATCACATTTTTGAAAAAACGAAGAAGTCTTGATTATGAATTATTTGAAAAGCAATCGGAAAACAATAATAAAACATATCAATTTATAACGGCCATTCAGGAAATCAAATTGCAGGATTGCGAACAGCGTCGTCGTTGGGAGTGGGAGGATATTCAAGCAGACTTGTTTAAAATTCAAATGAAAAGTCTAAAGCTTCAGCAAAGCCAAGAGGCAGGAAGCATTTTTATAAATGAAATTAAAAACATTGTCATAACGGTGGTGGCTGCAACTTCGGTAATTCAAGGGAGTCTGACTTTAGGAATGATGCTTGCCATAGAATACATAATAGGACAATTAAATAGTCCAGTAGAGCAACTAATGAATTTCTTATACTCCTTACAAGATGTAAAGATTAGTTTGTCGCGAATTAATGAAATACATGACATGGAGAATGAAGAGGATGTTGGAAAACAATTAACTATCTGCCGAAATACATCCAATTCATTGAATTTTGATCATGTAAACTTTAAGTATAATAAACATAGCTCCCGTTTAACTCTTGACAATATAAGCATTACTATACCAGAATCAAAAGTAACTGCAATAGTAGGCGCATCAGGCAGTGGAAAAACTACTTTGATAAAGTTGCTATTAGGTTATTATCCTGTTATGAATGGTGCCATATACATTGGTAAAACAGATTTGTGTGATTACAATCTCAAATGGTGGCGTAGGCAGTGTGGCGTAGTCATGCAAGATGGCGTGATTTTTTCAGAAACAATAGCAAGAAATATCGCGGTGGATGATGGAGAAGTGGATGTAAAACGTTTGGAACAGTCCGCTCGAATAGCAAATATCCATGACTATATAATGATGCTTCCAATGAAGTATAATACACAAATCGGTAGGGATGGTATCGGGTTAAGTCAAGGACAAAAGCAGCGCATCCTCATAGCCCGTGCTGTCTATAAGAATCCTTCATATATATTCTTAGATGAAGCCACAAATGCTCTTGATGCTAAAAACGAGAGAGCTATTGTTGAGAACCTCAATGAATTTTACAGAGGCCGCACTGTTGTGGTGGTTGCGCATAGGCTATCTACAGTTAGAAACGCTGACCAAATTATTGTTATTGACGGTGGAAAAATCGTTGAAATTGGAAATCATACTTCGCTCATTGAAAAGAGAGGTCCATATTATAATTTGGTCAAGAATCAGCTTGAACTTGGAAATTGAAAAGCTTAATATCAACAATATAAAAATTATGACATGAAAGAGAATGATACAATTCGCAAGAATCTGAATAGTGATATAGAACTGCGTTCAGAAAAGGTCCGCAATCTTTTAGGCGAGATTCCTTCATCGCTTGTTAGATGGGGTACAGTAATAATCATTGCCATATTACTGATATTATTATTAGTGGTATGTTTCATACCTTATCCTCATTCACAAGGAGAAAGCATCTTACAACATATTTTATTGATGTAATTTCGCACCTTATGCATCATAATCCGGATTTATCGCCTAACCAAGTTGTAGGTGATGAATCCGGGATTATTAAGTTGTCTATATTTGTAGGTTGTTATTTCTACCTTTTAGAACTTGCATTTGCAAATCTCAAGTATATAAAATAAAAAATCCGTTTTGGTTCGCTGTCCTACGGGGAGTGTAGCGGATTCATAGATTGCAAAGGCATTGGTTTTATCCCTTTCCAACAATTTCCTTTCCAGAGAATTGGAGAAGAATCTGACATGTTTACTATCTTTATCTCTAAAGCAACTCGTTTTCCCAGTTTGCAGAAAAAACTTCACTGAAACATCAACATTGAAATGCTACTTCAACAACTATAATATTTCTGTCATTGAAATTTGGTTGGAATTAGTGCAATTATTTCCGACTATAAGGCATTCTGCACCTGAAAGGTCTTATCCTCTTGAAATACCTCTAATGAATCCACAAATAGATTCCCAATGTTTTGTGTCATGAAGTTGTTATAACTCAACAACTCGTGATTGGAAGCACCAGTCAGTTCATCTATAAAAGTTAATTCATTATCCATAGCCTTCTTTAGCATGATACTGAAGCCTGCATAATGTTTCTGTGCCTGGACAATTATATTGAATACAGCTTGTGCTGCATTAGGCAAGCAATAGTTGTAGGATAAATCTTCTTTAAGTCTGTCAAATGGAGTTTTATAGGTTGCATGAAACTGAGACACGGAACACGCAGACAATCTCGTTTTTTCTTCATCAGATAACACAAACACCGGAAAGAACAATTCATCAATCATATTCAAGAACAAATCTTTCTTGTTCTTATTGAAATAGAATATCGCACCTCTCGTTTGAGAGATATTCTTCTCCAGCTCAGTGACTGATATGGCATCCCATGTGCCCTGAGCCATTAGGCGATAACATTGCTTTAGAATGTCTATTCGGTTCTGTTGGGTCTGTGGCCGTGGCTTGTTCATACATAAAAAGGGTACGGGAACTATTACGTCTTACTGTGAAGGTTGTGGATACCCTATGGAAAAGACATAACGCCCCCGTACTTTTATGTACGAAGAGTCATCATACCTATCTGCTTCCATAGTTAAAAACTTCCACATTTTCACAGAGAAAGACAAATATGAACCCTTAAATTCTTATTTTACAGCTGCAAAGGTAACAAATATTTTTTAAATAATATATCAAATACAGCTTAATAAGGCCACTCCATACGAAAATCTACCGCTTTCTGGGACTAAAAGCACGATTTTGTCTCCTTTTTTTAGCGGTTTTGTCCTGATTAGTTCATCAAGTGCGGCAAAAGGTGATACCGAGCCGACATTCCCCACCCAAGTAAGATTCGTAAACCATTTGTCGGTCGGCAGTTGAATATCTCGCTTTTGTAGTTCCTCGTCAAGTCGCTTGTAGAAATACATGGATGAGATATGTGGAATAACATAGGTTATTTCGCCTGGATCAATTCCACCTTTTGCAAAGGCCGCTTCAACGGCATCTACAAAATACGGTATTCCATATTCATTGAGTTGGCGAACGTCCTGTTTGAGACTCCATATAGATTTGTTCCCAAGCTCACGACCATCAAATGATTTCCATCCGGTCAGACTGCCATCATCGTTTTTATCAGCCCACATATACATACAGGCCGGTTGACGGTTCGCATACGAAAATGTATGAATCCAGTCTATTGACAGATTGATTTCTCCGTCAGGAACATTTTTTAGAAGAAGTGCAGCGGAACCATCTGAAAGCATGAAGCGAAGAAAATCTTTCTCAAAAGCGAGATGTGGATGTTCTTCTATTAAATGTTTGCTCTCCATCTCTTCCTTAAAGAAGCGTGATAGCATGGTCGGGGAAATCAGCTCTGACGCAGCACAGACGGCATTGTCACTATTCCCTGAGAGGACGGACATCCATGCCGTCTTAAGTGCCATAAGGCTTGTCATGCAAACACCAGACAATGATGCTGTTTCTAAGGAGTGGTCAAATGTTGCTCCATGAACCATTGACGCATGGGAAGGAATTAACTGATCCGGCATTGATGTCGCGCATGACAGAAACTGTACTTTGTGTTTTTCGTCTTCGCTTATAAACAATTTGTTAATGGCTGAACTGGCAAGCTCAACATTCGTATGTGTAATCCGATGCTTTTTATCCAAGGCATAATACCTGGTTTTTATGCCGTTCTGACGCAGGATAATGGATTTCACACGTGACGGGTGGCCATCAATCAGCCCAAGATACTCTTCCATTTCATCATTCCCTACCGGATTGTTCGGGAAGTATGAAGAGGTTTTGGTAATAAATACTTCTAAACTCATAAATTACATAATACTTGTTATCTTTTTGGCAAAGGTATGGCATTTTTATGAATTAGAGAAATATTTCCGTAATTAAAATCTAAATCCTGAGTAACTTATAGAGATTCATCAACTGCATTCTCAGTTCAACTGTGTTCAATCCGACAGACAATGAGTCTATATATGATTGTCCATAAAAGAGGTTCATAAAATTACGAGCAGTATTCATTATATCAATATCGCTCTTTATTTCCTTATGTTCAATGGCTTTTTGCAACACTCCAATCCAAATTATAACCTCCTGATTCCTGTTTTCAAGGTACTGAGAGTGTAAATCTGGGAAATATTTGCATATTTGCAAAATCAATGACATATATGCTCTACTTGCATTTTGCACGTTTTTGCCTACATCGTTAAAACGATTCATAGTCTCTTGACAGCCATTCACATAAGCCTCTATAAAATCTTTCAGTGAATCAAATTCCGTTTGAGTGATTTTCTGTTTCAAATTCTGCGTATCAACCAAATAGTATTTTACTACGGAATAGAATAAGCCCAATTTGTCTTTGGCATAATATGTTATGGCACCGCGCGTCATGCCGGAAGCATTTTCTATATCAGCTATGCTTACGGCTTCAAATGGTTTGGATAGGAACAGCTTAAACGCTTCATGATAGAGCTGTTCTTTACGGTTGTTTTTATTCATTTAGCTCTGATTCAGATGATTCGACATGTAATTACTGCACAAAATTAATAAATTAATTAGGAGAGGGCAAATAATTCGTTATATTTATGTACCTTTGTATTACATTACGAATGTAAACTAATTTATGGCAGCCCGGGGCATAACAGTGAAAATGTGGAAATTTTGATTGTGGAATGTGCCTTGGACTGCCTTTTTCAATACAGTTGTTATCATTTATATCCATTACAAATCTGCACAAAGCAACTGATATTCTATCCATCGCCGACGCCAAATCCCGGAATGATGCTTGCCTTTGTAATGACAAAAAGAAAGATAATCAGCCAGAATATTCCTGTCACCGGCTTCTATCCTACGCAACAGACGACTTTTCTTATATCCCTTTCCTCCAAGAACTGGAGCCGGACCACAGTTATAGCTCAGACAGGCAAGCAACAGGCTGTCCGCCCCGTATGACCGATACAGGGCGCAGAATTTCCGTAAATCCTTTCTAAGTAAGGCGTCAGCCTGACGTTCAGTGAGTTGCACGCCTTTACGGTATGATTCGCCCGGCTGGACAACATGACCATAGCCAATGGTCGGCCAGTGTTCCGGGCGATGAAGTGTCTCGTAATGTTTGATAATCAGTACAGCCCGCTCAAACGGAGGCAGCTCCATGAGCCGCCGCACCGTAGGCTGGGCTGAACCTGACTCTATACAGATACAGACAAACAGGACGATGACAAGTATTCTGAATTTATTTCGCATGGGCTCTCCGTTGTATTTCCGCTATCATCGTCTTCACTTCGATTCCCACACGAAGAAAGTTCTTATACAACACTCGTTCCCTTTCTTCTTTCGACGGGAAAGTATAGAACTTGGGCAGCTCCACATATTCGGCTTCCTCCCTGGCTATCTCCGCCATGTCGAAATCCGTCTTGCAAAAGAATTTGGTGGTCTGGAACTCTTCCGATTCCTGTATATTCATGCTGTCGCCGCGCCCAGTCTTGGTCTTGACGAAATCCCTTGCCGTCTGTCCGCATATCCAGCCGGTCGGCATATCCGATATTTTGCTTGCAGGCACAAGGCTGTCAAGGTTTTCGTTCAGGTTGATACTCGTCTTGTCACGGTCTATGGTGACGCCTCTCTTGAGCTGCACCACCTTTCCGAAGATGTCATTCGACAACCATTCCAGCGTTTCTTTGCTTCTTGCCGAACCACTCACCACATTTCCCACAGTCGTGATGATCTTTTGCATGCCCACTTTGCCATAGTCGGCCTCCAACTGCGGCAATTCCTGAAAACCAAGCGTTACGCTTACCTTATTGCTTCGGGCAGTACCGATAAGGCGATCTATTTTGTGGAAGTACAGGGTCGGCAACTCATCGACGATGATACTCACCGGGATATTCTTCCCCTGGCCGGTATTCACTCGCGTGACAAGGCGGTTAAGGATAAGGGCGTTCAACGCTCCGATTATGCTCTCCATTTCGGGGTCGTTCGCTATCAGCAGATACGACGGGTTCTTAGGGTCGCTAACCTTCAGATCGAAATCATCACCATCACGATGGAATATCCAATACGATTCCTTGGTAGCGAGACGTGAGGTATAGACACGGAGCGTACCGATCATACCCTCCAGCTGCTCCATCGCCTTATTCTGCAAAGCGGTCTGGAACGGACCGAGCAACGGTGCCACCTCGTTGTCGGTCTGCAGCACATCGAAGATGGTCTGATAGCTTTGGTTAAGAAACGAGAGGATATGCGGCATATCGCTGTATTTACCAAGCCAATAGGCCGGTTCTGTCACCGGACCGTCCTTGTATTCACGCACGATGCCTGTCGGTTTCCATATCCTTGTCACCGGGTCTTGCACCTTGTCAGCGTAAAGTTGTCTGCCGGAGGAATCATACGGTTCTTTCTCATAGTTCACGAAGAAATAGATACAAGCGGCAAGGAAGTTCACGGCCGAGGTCTGGAAGAACTGGTCAGAACCGCCACCGCCTTCTTTCTTTCCCTTCTGCAAAGATTCAAGCAAGGTCTCGGCGGTCTCGCTGGCTGCTGCAAGGTTCGGAATGTATTTCGCCTGTATCGGGTTTACACGCCGGGAATACTCCACATCAACGAAATTGATGACATTGAACTGGCAGTTTGCCGGTGTCTTTCCCTGTCGCTTGTTTTTCAGATAGTGATAGTATAGTTTGGTGGCTAAGGTAGGGAACTTGTAATCATACACCACCATAGCGAAGCCTTTGGCGGAGTGCTGACGAATGAACGGCTCGATGATACTGAATGTTTTGCCCGAGCCGGGAGTGCCAACGACCCATGTGCCTCTGAAAGGGTTGGAAACGGACACGCAGCCCCGGCGGAATTTCCCTTTGTAATAGAAACGCATGGGGATGTTCACCGAATACTTGTTCTCCACCGCTTCGGTTGCCTGCTCAAAACTTTCATTCTCAAAGTTGAAGCGGTCTTTCAACAGTCCTTCCTTCAGAAACTTTGAGATATTGTCAAGAGCAATATGGATGAGCACCGCACCGACAACGGACAGTATCATGTAAAGCCAGATGTTTACCTTCAGCGTGTAGATGCGCGGCATTATCGAGAAACCGAAGAGCCACACGGACAGTACGACCAGACCGACACCGCCGAGCAACGGATAAAGCACTTGCTTCCGGGCATCCATCTCAAGGTGTTTCTTGTTGCGCGTTCCCACACAGGTGATGCAGATAAGAAGGAAGGTCGTCACCTTGGCATATATCAGGTTTCCGTCATGGTAGATGAACCATGTCTTGATACGGTCATGGATGTCCACGAGTACCCCGTTCCAATGGTCAAGGGTCTCCGGATCGACGGCATACTCGAAAAATTCCAGCAGCAGCGAGATATAGACCGCTGCACGGAATATCTTGTAAAGTCCTTGTATCTCTTTTGTTTCTTCCATAGTTTACTCTGTTGTCTGTTCCTGTGTTGATTCCTGTGACTGTTCTGAAGTCTGCTCTTCCTCAATCCTGTACCAGCGACCGTTGACCTTGACCGCATCCATACCGAGGTACGTACCTTTTTCCTGAAGGGCTGCATCTATACGGTCGATACTTATCGTACCGATACCACTGATGCCTTGTAAGTAATCCCTGTCAAGACTGGACAACTCGCCGATGCATGTAATCCCTTGGGAGTCCAGAATTGATTTAATAGACGGCGGAATATTCAGACCAGATACTGGTTCTGAGAGACAGTCCATCTCGTTCCCAAGGCTATTGTCTATTTCTATATCAAGTCCCGCCTTAATTCTCTTCAACGAGTCAATCCTGATTTCAAGCTGCGCTATCGTGTTTTTCCTCTGCCGTATCTTTTCCTTGATTTCGTTGGTCTCGTTTATGAGTTTTCCCTTGATGGTCAGCAGCCTTTTCTGTTTCGATTTCATTGACCGGTTCCCGGATTCAAGGCAAGACTGTTCATATCTGAGCTCTTTGACAAGTTTATCCAGCTCTGTCGCATGGTTTTTCAGGACAGTGTTTCTCTCATTGTCGGATGCCATGTCACCGAGGATGCCGTCAAAGCGGCTGAGCAGGGAATCCATGGTGTCTTTCCGTGATTGCAGGAAATCACAAATCTGTTGTAACTCCTGACGATGGGATTCCGCCTTCACGGAGTTGTAAGTCTGTATCAGCACCAGCAATATCAGTACGATGCCGAAAAGGATATGTATGATGTTCATATTGTTCTTCATTTTAGTCGTTCAATGTTACCACGGGTCTTACTTTATGGGATTGAAGCTTGGGCGTCTCCTGCACAGCACCGCTGCCGAGCGAATAGAGCCAGGCTTTCGAGGTTTCCTGTCCTGACACCTCTGTGGATGTCCAGTACCATACTTCGTCCGCCTCGTCTGGCAACGGCTCTCCGCCACATCTCTCAATGATATGGTTGATGTACGGCTTGGCTACATACAGCAGACGCATCTGGGCCACTGAGGGAATATAGGCACTCTGTCCGTAACGCCACATCGCAAATACGGCATTGGCAGCAGGTGAACCGCAGCCGTTACAGGCATACATTTCGTAGGTGTTGGCATTGCCGTCATGTGCGTACAGGTCTGCGGATGTTCCCTGTGCCACGCCCACGCTGTCGGCAAAGGCTTCGTTCGACAAATCGCGGAGATACACGGCATATCCTTTCCCTTCCGTCTTTTCATCATAGCCGAGATGGAACACCACGGCAATAGGCTCCTTATCCAGACGCTCACATTCCTCAAAAGGCATGACACGACCGTCGGTACAGAGCACATGGCCTACCTGCATCGAGGTGTCGATAATCTCGTGATGCCCGTCACAGGATGCGAGTGCCACAGACAGCACAAGCGAAAACAGACAGAAGTAGTTACATCGTAACATCTTCCACGCCCGGTTCCATTTCACTTTCAGCCCCTTGCTTTTGGAACGGAGTTCCGTCTGCTTACGGGCATTGACTCGATTGATTATCTTGTTCATACGGTTCAGTATTTTCACATAATTGGTTTTCATGACTTCTTATTTTACAGGTAGTTTGACTCCTAACACGATGCCTGTGCGGAACAGGTCTTTGCCTTTTATCATCAGGTCTGACTTCACCTGCCAGTACACCTGCCAACCGCCACGCAGCCGGTAGTTGTGCTCATACCCAGCATGTATGCCGCCCAGCACCTTGTGGGTGTCCGAGCCGAGCGAACCGCCGAAGCGAAAACTGCCGTAATGGTTGCGACCTCTGACCACGCATGGCTTGTAGGCAACACCGACGCTCCATGAACGGTAGTTCTTCCAGAAAGAATCCGGGCAGACATGGCCACATGAGGCACATTTATCCCACTTGAGATAACCGTTGGCGAAAAACTCCCAGGCATTGTGATAGGCGTTCTCACGCTCATAGCTGAGAGTAGCATCCAGACCGTTCTCATACAAGAGACCGATACCCAAAGACACCCGTCCGTCACGATCACCGGCAAAAGCTGAGGATGATATGGCAAGCACAGCGACAAGAATCATCAGTATCTTCTTCATGGTTTATTCCTCCCTCAATAATGCGTTGCTGAATCCGTCGGCCGACAGCACATCCTCATAGTCGATGTTCAAGGATATGGTGCGTCCGGAAATCTGTTTCTCCGTCAGCTCCACCGTCAGCACCTTGTCGTTTGGGAAAGTAAGTTTCTTCACCACAATCACATTGCGGTAACCGTGGAGGAACGACCGGGACTGTTCCAGTATCAGCTCCGGCTTCAGTTCCACAACCTGCGAGTTCGTGGCTTTCGACACTTTTTTGTCGGAGAGTTTGAGCCTTACCTCGTCAATGTCAAACCGGATGTTGGTGCGGTTCTCCACCGAAAAATCAAGGAAGAAGTAATCGCCGGCCGAATAGATGTTGTTCAATCGCATGGTCATGCGATGCTTCTTGCTGCCCACGTTACGGAACCTTGCAGGCGATGTCCATATCTGACGCGCATAGCGGTACATATCCTCTGTGGACATCGACACGGCGGGATTGTGGTAGGCGTTTCGCTCCGACAGTTCTATCTCCTTGCTGGTGACGGCCTCCGTCAGTCGTGTGGTATATAGCAGGGCGTACTGGGTGCGGTAGCGTTCGGTCACGATGGTGACAATGGCAAGTACCTCGCCGTCTTCATGCCCAGCTTCCTTGGGTTTCAGACGGACGGTGTTGTTGATGGGCTGGTCGCCGGCAACCAAATCTGTGGATATGTCCACAAAACGTATCGGTTCGGAGGCGGTGATGACGGTCGTCACCTGTTCATTGACGGTCAGCTGCTCCATTTCCTGATAGGTGGTCTGCGCTTTGATGGGCTGAAATGCGGCGGTGATTAAGAATGCCGCAAGAATTTTTGAAAGCATTGTTCTCATTGTTGATATTCTTGTTTTTCGTTTGTTGTTTCCGTGAGTCTCTCGGCCTTTATCCTTTCCTCGGCTATCCGGCAATAACCGACATCGGTCTCGAAGCCGATATAGTGACGTCCGCTTCGGATGGCGGCTATCGCCGTGGTTCCCGAACCGATGCAGTTGTCAAGCACCACATCTCCCTCGTCAGTGTATGTCCTTATAAGATACTCCACGAGGGCAACGGGCTTCTGCGTCGGGTGGAAGAAAGTCCCGGTTTTATGTTCTTTAGGAATCTGAATGACAGAGGTCGGGTATTTGTCATCGGCGATGCGGACATCGGTCATACGCATGTTGCCGTAACATCGGTTGGTAAATGCCTGACTGGTACACCGTCCGTGGTTGCGCTGCGATTTATCGCAAGGAACCATCTGCGGGTGATACACGGGCAGATGCTCGTAGAACACAAGGATGTCTTCATGCTTCCTTAACGGCATACGGTTGGCGTTCAGATGACCGCTGGCCCTGTCCTTATACCAGACAAGGTTGTATCTCCACAATTCAGACTGCGACATCAGCAGTCTTGCAGTGAACATCCCTTGCCCGAACAGGATGACGGGACTGTCCGGCTTGATAATGCGCCGATATTGTTCCCATAGAGGTTCCAGCGGTATCTGCCTGTCCCAACCGGCATTTTTATTGCGACGGTTCAGGATGCCATAAGGCAGGTCGCACACGACGGCATCGACACTTTTGTCTGCTATCCGTGCCATCCCCTTTAGGCAGTCCTCGTTATAGATGTTGTCAATCTGTATCATCATCCTACTTGTTTTTGTTGTTTTCCCTGCTATTGACCAGATAGACAAAGGTGCCATATTTGAGTTTCACTTTGTTCTTGCGGATGGCTTTCGAGATAGCCCCAGTGGTCTGCTGGTAGGCGTTCTGTATGGCCTGCATGCCCCACTGTGTGAAGTTATTGCCGTAACTGCCGTTGTTAATGCTCATATTGCTGCTCATTGCTCCGGATGCTATGTCCTTGGTGGTCTCACGGAAAGAGGAATTGGGCACATAAAGCCCCTCCATGCCGTCGGTGTCGTAGAGTGTCAGGCTCACCTTCAGGAGTTCGTCATCCACCATAAGGCTTTTGACCGTGCCTTTCACACGCTGCTGCCCAAATCCACTCATAGTGGCGTACATGTACGATCCCTTGGCAAGGACAACACCGTTTATCTCCACCTCGTCGAGCAGACGCAGCCTTACACGCGAACCGTCAACGGCTTTCACATCCTCGTCGATAATCGCTTTGATAAGGTTCGGCTCAGGCTCATTCTCCGCAAGGGTATTGAAATAGGCGGAGTTAGGCTTCTTGGCCTTTACCACGGATTGTGTGGCGGCATCTTCGGGTGGTTGCGTGACGGCATCCTCGTTTTCCGTCACATTGCCTGTTGTCTTGGGTGTTTCCTCGGCAGGTACCTGGGGTTCCTTTACATCCTCAAGCCCTTTCTGTCCGTTCAGGCGTGCTTCCGCCAAAGCCTTGTTCAGTTCGTCGAGGGCTTCCTGCTGGCGTTGTGCGCCACGTCGGAGACGTTCATCCTCGCTCATCGGCTCGGCAAGGGAGTCGTTTGCCATCTCCATGCCGCGCTCACGGCTCTTGTCCAGCCGGGACTGCATCTCCTGCAGACGGCGTTCTGCCTCTTCATCGAGCATGGCAAGGTCTTGTTCCGTGTACTTGGAATCGTATGCTTCCGTATCGCCACCGCGTTCACGGTCGATGTTCTCCACGGCCGAATAGTCCTGGATCTTGCCGTATGACTTGGCCATGTTCTCATACTTGCCGCCAATCTCGTCGGTGCGGAGTTGCGCCTGCGGCAGTTCCGGATTAAGGTACTCCGTGGTCTGCATGTGGGACGGTTTTTCCGCCAGTTCCACATCGAATACGTCAAAAATGAGGTACCCGGCAATCAGCAGTAAGGGATAAAGGATAGCCGGCAGCCTGTATTTAGGCGCACGCCAGTCAATCCTGCTTGTAAGTTCTTTCAGCGTCATTGCTCTCTATATTTATGATTTGTTTGTTACGTTTCTGTCTCAACAGCTCCTCCTGATGTTGTGTCGCCGTGACCGTCTGCTCGGTTTTCGGACGGTTGTATATCTGTACCATGCGGCAGATATTCAGCGTCAGGCATCCGATGACGATGCCGAATACCAGCGTGAGGAACACTTTGGGGTATTTGCAAGCGAAGCATTGCGCATATCCGGCGGCCTTGTCAATTTTCAGAAACTTGGCCCATTTCCGACCGGCACTGACCTCCTTCTCGTATCTTTCGGCATACTTGGGGTCGTTCTTGTCCGGCATCTTCTCTCCGAGTATCAGTTTCTTCCATCCCATAATCAATAGCTGTTTTTGGTTTTCTGTTCAATATCTTTGTTCAGCAGGGTGCGCCAGTTCACGATAAGCAGCCCATGGGGGTTGTTGTCGGTGCGCGGCACTCGTTTCAGTTGCCCGGAGGTCACCAGTTCTCGGGTAAGGATGGAGGTACGGCGTTCTATGCGCTGTCTGCCATAGTAGGTGAACTCCATCTTCTCCTTGTTGAAGTTGATGCTGTCACAGAATATCGAGCATACCGCCGAGGTGCCCATGATGTTGTTGTAAAATCCTTTTTCCTTGAGGGTGTTATACTGGGCAAGTCCCGTTTCATCCACAAGGTACATCGCCTTGTCAAGCGTGTATTTGATGTATTTGTCGTCCGGGGCCAGGGTGAAGAAGTAATGATGATACATCTCCACATGGCTCTTGGCTTCCACATCGAGGGTCTCGTCCATCGTGGTGCGTTGCACGAGGATGGGCACATTGCCGTCCAACACATAGATTTTCTGCTGGGCATCCACTACCATTGAGCGGGCTGTCCAGATGCTCGACAGGCTGATAACAACGCAACCTGCCAGAAACAGGGCGCAGATTATCATCACGAGCTTGATCTTGTTCTCTAAATTTTTAATGACCATTGTTTTGCTTATTTGATTGGTTTCCTATACCTTATTATATATTATCGCATCATGGATGAAATCGCGCCGGTCGTTGACATCTTCGCCTGCTGTGCCACACCCTCGCCGAAGTTTCTCGTACTGAAAGCCGTGTCTCCTTCGGGAATCATCCATGCCGCCAAGTCAGGCACAAGATTCAGGCATTTCAAAGCAACGATGCTTGCAGCCATCAGATAGCCTGCCGAGAAGAAGGAGTTTTGCAGGTAGGCTGCCATCGTCGCCTCGTTCTGGGTAATGGCGGTCAGGTTCTCCACCTGTATGCAAAGCACAATATCAAATAGCAACAGCACATAAAACCCAACGAAGTACAACATGGCTCCATAGAAATGCACCGTCAGATAACGTATCATCCATTTCGCCCAGGCTCCTTCCCATTTGGGCAAGAGTGAAAACGCCCACTGTATCGGACCGAAAATTGTGAGCATACCGAGCAGGATTTGCTGGCAATAGATGGTTGCCCACCAGCCTATTCTAAAGACAATCAACGCAATAACCATCACGATTTTGTCTATGCAGACCACCGCACCGGAGGTCAGTGAAGTAAACCATAACTTGCTGGCATCCTTCTCCATGTTGGTAACTTCATCGACACCGGTCTGTTCCATGGTCGATTCTATCAGTGCGGGATCCATCGTACCGGCACGGGCCACATCCGCCTGTGCCTGCAAGCTTGTATAGAGTGTGTCACGGACGAAAATGAGCTGCTGCACTTCCTCGAACTTATCCCCGATCTGGGCGGCTTCCGCCTGATACAGGTCATGGGTGTAGGAGCCTATGGCATTGGGGATGTACGAGAGGAAGTCAAGCACACACCAGCTGCTGCCGCTGTTGTGCATCCCGGTGTCCGCAGGAGGATACCACCATGTCATCACGATGGCCACCGCCAAGGGACGGAACAGTTTCATCACATCGAGCGGTTCGTTTTTTACCATCATCTTATAAGCCATGCCAGCCGCCATCACGATGGCAAAGAGTGCAGCCAGTGCCATGCACATCTGAAGAATCCACCAAAAAGGACCTTGTGACCCTGTGAACGTGGCATCGCACAGGAACTCGTTGGTCTGGAAAATCACATCATCCACCTCTTCCTCAAGCAGGTTGATGCCAAAGTCGCTAAGAATATTGTCTGCCATTGAATGTTGTTTATTAGTTATTTATTTCAGAATCTGTCTGTTTCTATGGTTGATTGACACAGTTTCCCATCGCACTCCAGCACGCATCGCGCCACCGGGCCAGTGCTTCCGCCGCATACACGGCATTCTTGTTTTCCCTTTCATAGCCTGATGCCAGCAGCGAGGCGGTCGTCTTGCTGTTAGACAGATAGACGAGATAGCGTACCAGTTCCTCGTTCTTGCGCGACACGTCGGCATAGATGCTCAGATACTGTTTCTTGCGCTGCGAGTTGGGCATATAGGCTTCCTGCGTCGCTTTGATGGCCGATTTGAACACGTTATAGTATTCCTTCCACACCGTCTGCTGTCCGGGAGTGCCACCCAGTTGCAGGATGCGGTCGATATTCTTTTTGAAATCCGCCATCTTGGAGTTGAGCTTGTCACCCTCCGCCAGCCATGCGACATCCAGTGCGCCGCCTGTACGGTCAGCCACGTTCAACGCCTCTATCTCGGCACGTTTAGTCATAGCGGAGTCTAGTTTCTCCGCATCATCCACCTGCCAGTAACCTGCAATCCCCACCGTCGTGCGGAACGACAGCTTGTTTTTCGCAGCAGCGGTTTTCCTGTAGTTGCTGTGCAGCAAGGTGTAGTACAAGTCCGGAGTAAGGGAGCCGGAACCGATCTCCGCCACGGTAAACTGGTTCTGTTTGGCGGCATCATGGTTGTAGGTCACGTTCTGTGCGGTGGCCGAAACCATGCACAGTCCTGTCATCAGATAGAGTATCAGCCGTTTCATTTCTTGTTTCTATATGGGTTAAGCCCGCTCTGCCGCCATCGTCCGAAAGCATCCTCGATGATAAGCGACCGTGAACGGGGTGTGTAAATACTTTCTTTCCAATAGCCTATCCGCACCTGGATATACCTCCATGTGTCGAAATAGGCGGCATTGAGCAGTTTCTTGATGTTATCAAGACTGGTGTTGATGTTCTCCAACACAAGCATGAGATCGGATGTCGAACAGGCGGCGGCTCCGGTAGCATACAGCACCAGGTCGCTGACCGAGCGGTACAGGCTCTTTCCTTCGGCCGAGATGCGGTCGATGCACCTGAGACTTATCCGGATAATGATGGTGTCCTGAAGGGCGAGTTTGTTACGCTTCAGCACCTTGGAGTTGTAATCACTCAGCAATTTCTTGTAGTCACCGATGCGGTCGCTGACCGTCTGGTAGGTGGAATACACGTTCATGGAGGTTCGCAACGACTGGTACAGCACGTCTATCACATCGAAAGCCCTGGTATATTTGTCAAGGTCGAAGTTCAGCACCTTGTAGTCTTCTGCGGCCTTCGCGCTGTACTCATGCAGGAGGTTGTTGCTCTGCTCCAGTGTGGCACGGGCAAGAAGCAGGCTGCGCTGGTTCTTGTGGTCTGAGATATAAGCTTCCACCGAGCCTACATCAAAACCGAACTGCGCCTTGGCAATGACCGGCATGGCCAGCATCAGCAGCGTCATCAATATGTGGATAGGTGTTCTCATTCTGTCGTTTCTTCCATAGGTTTGTAATTTCTACTTCCGGCCCTGTTCATCCATCGGGCAAAACTCTCGTCAAGCAGCGTGCGTCTGCGTCCTTGCTCGTCATTGACATAAGGAGCGGCCTTTTTCAACACATCAATGATAGACAGTTTATAGTGCATCATCTTCTCCAGACATACGAGGTCGGCATAGATGCGTGTCAGGCGGCTATCCACATCACGCGCAATCTCCAACCGGTCCGACGACCACAGCAGGTGGTAGGTGTCCGTGCTGTTGTCCTGTTCCATCGGATCGTTCTTGATGTATTCGGTGCTGATTGTGCAGGACGGATAATCCCTTGCAATCTCTGAGATGCGGTTGTTCACGGCGGCGGCATTCTCCCGGTCGCTCTTGTTCGGGTCGAGTTGCATCACATCCACGACCTGGGTGTTGCTGTAATCCGCCGTCAGTGTCCATTCTATCTGCATGATGGCCCTGTGTATCTTGATGCCGAGGAAATATTTCGGTTTGCGGGCGATGCTCAGCGTCGCCTTGAACGTGATGACGGCATCCATGCTCCCGGAAGTGGCGGTACGCACGTAGCTGTAGCCCTCCCAGTGTTCCTCTCCCTGCCAGGTGAGGTCGAAAGCGGTCTTGCAGTCATTCATGATGGCTGGGATGCGGTAATAGTCATCAGTAGGCACTTCCTCGCCGCCGGCAGCATCCTCACGCGCTGCCCGCAGGTCAGCAAGCTGTTTCCTGACACTTTCCTGTTCCCTTGTCAGCTCATCTATCCGGGTCTTGTTGGCATTGTACCGCTGGCGGAGCACGGCCGCTTCCTCCACTGTAGCTGTGGAAATCTGCTTTATCAGCGTCCTGTTCTCGCTGTTGAGCACATCTATCTGGGTCTGAAGCTCCGCTATGCGGTTGTTGTATTCTGTCTCAAGGCGGTCAAACTCCGACATGTCAAGATTGTTGTCAGTCAGCGTGGTCTGCATGGCGCACTCCTTGGAATGGGCGTTTAGTGAACCGCCGCAACTGCGGCATTTATACTGGGTACTTCCCTGTGATATGGTAAATCCGTCATGGCAGGTCACGGAGATAATCACGCTCTCCGTGCCTTTCATCTTGGCTTCATCGGTCGCCTGGTAATAGTTACGGGCATCCGAACCGATGTAATAGACGAATCCCTCTTCATTGTCATTGTACTCCGACAGCCGTGCCTGCATCTGTCTTTGGAAGATACCCAGATCCATGGAATAGGAATCAAAGACATCCTCATAGACCTCTTCTGTCCGGTTCCAGCTTTTGGTGGCGCGGATGGAATAGGCATAGGCTTTGGCGTACTGTTTGTTCTTCTTTGACAGGATATAGGCGTATCGGGAATAGGACAGGTTATAAAGGTACCCGTCTCCAGATGCGTTCAACTGCTTCACCTTCGCCCTCGACCATCCGGCATAACTCTCCGAATTGGAGAGTATCTGCTCCGTCTGTGCCGACGAGGGATAGAAATTCGCGTCGGTCGTGTTATAACGTGTCCAGGCACCGCCGTAGAGGATGCTGTTGTCATCGGTGGGAGGCATATAGTCACAGAGTATCTCGCTGCCGCTGTCCCGGCGGTAGATGTACCACCGCTGGGTGTAATACTGTCCCATAGTCTCACGGAGATAGTCGGTCATCCATGAAGTCATGTTGTAACTGTCTATATTGAAAAGTCGGGAGACATTCTCCGGTCCGCCGACCATCGAGAGCAAGGTGCCTCCAAGATTTTGCTCAAGGGACTTGTAGAATCCGTAACTGCTCTCCGCGGCGTTCACAATCGCCGCCACATTTCCTTTGGCGATGTCATTGAACGAACTGCCGCCGAGCAGGGTCTCCATCATGTTCTCGGTTCCCGCTCCGGCGATGCTGACTCCCATGTCATACAGGGTGCCAATGTCGGATTCAAGATTCTCCTTGTTGAAATGGTTGGGAATATTGCCGAGGTCATCAAAAAAACTCTTCCAGTCCACATTGCCACTGCCGGCAAGGTCAAACAGCGGTTGGAACTGCGGGGCTATCTGCAGGAATACCACATCACGGAACGACAGCGAGCTGTTGGTGACGATGGACTCGAACTGCATGCAGAGCGTTTCCACCTCATGACAGACCTTGAACAGGTAGCTTCCCCAGTAGAGTGCAGTCTGTGGTGAACGAAGCATCATGCCGGCGACAGTCCATATCTTCGGCATGATTTTCGCGCTTACCAGTGAATAGATGCGGCGGTAATAATAGTTTTCCGTTGCACTGCTCCAGATACCGAGGTCGGTCAGTGCCTTGCGGTCAAGGTACTTGGACATGAAGATACCGGCTGTGGCGACTTCGGCGGCACTGTAACGGTCAAGTATCTTCCTGACTTGTTCGCTGTAATACATTTCCGTCGCGGTCTCCGTGCCGAAAGCGGCGGTCATGGCGGCCACCGTTTTCTTATCGTAGTTGACGGAATACCACACCGAGGCCGCAGCGTCGGACGCTACAGCCAGCAGTACGGTCAATATGAGCAGGAGGCGGTGCATACTTGTTGACTGGTCGTTTCTTATTTCCCTTTCTTCACCGTCCCCGTCTTGAGGAAACGGTATTTTCCGGAAGTACAGCTCTCGTTGGCGGGTGTGTACTCGACATATCCGCGTGACTGCAATTCCTCACTGGCGGATTTCATCGCCGTAACGCTGTAACCGCTGACAAGACTGAGCAATGCGGCCGGATTGATGCTGATCGTTTCCTGGCGGTCACGCTTGTGACGGTAAAGCAGGTAGAAGAACAGCACGGTGGCTTCCTTGCTGAAATTGTTGTTGTCGCAATCGCGCCAAAATTCCTCGATAAGTTTGTTCTCGTTCATAATGAATGTTTTTTATGGGTTATTTTTATCGTTCCTTGCGGGCAAGTTGAGCACATGACCGGCCTTATATACCCGTCTGGCAAATTCCAACGGGGCGGCGATGCCGGAGTTGTCCCAGTCACGGCAATATCTTTCGATAGCCTCCTGATGACTGCACCCTAATTCCGACTTGTAGAGTTTGAGGGCATCTTTCTCGGCACGCTCGGTGGTATAGGTCATGTAGCACTCGTGCGATTCCTCCACGCCATACACTCCGCTGGTCGAACCTCTGCGGATGAACACCTCGCGGAAGAAGGAGCGTCCTTCCTTGTTGTCAAGCCTGTTGATGGTAAAAATCTTCTTGCAGTCCACATCGGTGAGTCCGAGGATGGCTTTGATATTGTCGAAGCGTTCACGGAATTTGCTCTGGTCGAGCAGCATCACCACATCGGAATTGTTGATGATGGCCTCTTTCACAATTTCACTGCCGATGATGTCCTGTATCTCCTGTGTCACGACACCGACCGAAGCCCAGAACTTACGGGCCGTCTTGTAGAGGTACTTGATGTATTCGGCCATGAGCGGGGTGGCGATGGCTTTCCACGCCTCTTCGATCACAAGGACCTTACGGTTCTTCTTCAGACGCATCTTCTGCAGGAAAACATCCATGATAATCAGCGTGACTATCGGGAACAGCGTGGCATCATCCTTGATTGCGTCAATCTCGAACACGATAAAGGTCTCATCAAACAGGGTGCTGTCCATGTTCTCGTTCAGCGTGGTCTCGTGGCTTCCGCCCTTATAGAAATCCCGAAGCTGGTAATTGAGATCTGCCGTATCAATGCCTTTCAGTTCGTTCTCGGTGATAATTTCCGGGATGCGGACGACGGCGAAGTCGAAAAACGAGTTGAACGAAAGCGGCGCATCAATTTTACCCGTAAAGTAACTGCGGTAGTATTCCTCGATAGCCTGTCCGATAAGCCTGTCCTCCGTCTTTGTCACAATACCTTCCGAGCCTTTCCATATCTGCAGGATAAGATTCTTGAGGAAGTTGATTTTCTCGATGTTTATCTCTTCCTTGGTAATCTTAAACGGGTTCATGGTGATGGGCTTTTCCTCGGTATAGGAGATGTACTTGCCGCCGAGATACTCGCATAGTCCCTCGTAGGAGTTTCCCGTATCGACCATCACGACATCCGTTCCTTGCTCGTGAAGCTGTCTTACAACACTGTTCATGTGGAAGCTCTTGCCGCTGCCCGAAGGCCCCAAACAGAAGAAATTGGAGTTGTCGGTCATCTTGACCTTGCCCTCCTTGCCGGTGATGTCTATGGCTACGGGCATCCCTTTCCGGTCAGTATAGTATATCTTCAGCGGAGTGTCCTCGCTACGCTGCACATGCTCCTTATACATAAGGCAGGTGGCGGCGTCCGACAAGGTAAGAAAGCGGTCGTACTCGGGATCCATGTTGTAGCAGTTGCCGGGAAACGAGTTCACGAACAGCTCAAGCTGGTTGTAGGCACGCTTGGAGATATGGATGCCCATGCGCCCGAACATGTTTTCAAGATGGTTCACGGGCTTCTGCATATCCGCATTACGTGGACAGCATACAACGAGGTTGAAGTGCGTATATACAAGTTGCTTGCCCTCGCGTGCCACCACTTCCTGCACCTGCTTGATATCCTCCACGGCAATCTGGTTGCTCGGATTGGGGATGGAGGCGTGACGGTTCTTCTTCTTTTCAAGGGCGGAAAGTTCCCGCTTCTGGTTGGGAATGAAAATCATCTGGTTGTAGATGACAGTCTCGGCTTCCGGGATGCTGTCGATGGCGGACATGAGGTCAAGTGGCATCCCTGTGTTGTTCACCTCCACATTCGTGAAAGGACGGACAAGGGACGGAAGCCCGGCACAATCCACATCGACAAGGGAGAACACGCGGCATTTGCGGTCGCCCATGCCAATGCCCTCGTCATCTACCTTGAAATTGCTCATGGTGACAATCGGACTGTTGAAATCCAGCGTGAAATACCGGTCAACATAGCTGTCACATTCGTCGGCCGTCAAGAACCTCACCTTCATGCCTCCGTCACGCAACTGGTCCTTCACCTTGCGTATCTTCACAAGGAAGTCCTTCCATTTCTTCATGTCGAAGGAATACAGCTTCCCTTTCTTCGATTCCTGCGTAATGACGAGACAGGTGCGTGTATCGGTATAGGGACGGCCTTCAAAATAGGAAAAATAGGATCTTGACAGGAACTCCTTTTCTTTCGCGTCCGCCTGCACGAATCCACGACGGGAGAACACATCCTGCTTGTGTATGGCATAGCCCTCGCCAAGGGTCTGTACCACCGCCGAGAACAGATGGCAGAAATCGTAATAGCGGTCTGCATCGGCAGAATACTTTTGCACGGGGTTCTCTATTTCAAGTATGGCGGAATACTCGCCGGTCTTGGTGTAGATGACCCCGATGCCATCATTATCCTCCACCGAGAAATAGATGTCACGGAAGACGCGCTTGCGTTTGCCTCCCGTACCGAAAGCGGCCACCGAGATTGCCATCCCTATCAGGATAGCCGCGAAAAACAGTATCACATACCAGGTCATGATGCTCAGAATAGGTAAAACAATCTCGTTTTCATATCGCTGTGCTCCTTGGAATTGTAGGCGGTGACAAACCATTCGGTCATGTCTATCGAATAAAAGGTGTCCTCGCCGGATTCGCTGGAGGTGGCATAGATGCCTTCCGGCATCTTGAAAAAGGCAGGCATGCTGTCCTTATGCTTTTCAAGATGGTAGGCAAGCCGGGCCATCTCCGCAAGCGACGGTATGTAGGCCGACGGCAGCACACGCTTGTCCTGGAAGTTCTTAAGGGCATGGCTGTCCGCATGGCGGAGTATGCCCTGCGTGAGTGCGGCTCCGTCGTCGAATCCCAATGCACAACTGCCCGGATATCGGATTCGGGGACTGAACACGATATGTTCCTCATCCTCTTGCGGCTGTCCGAAATAGCCCTCACGCAACTTGCCGTCAGCCGTATCGAAGATATGGCCGGTTCGGAAAGACTTTTTCCTGAACCAGTTGCTCGTACTGTTATCATCCATGGCGACGGCCTTGCCGTGTCGCCCATCTGTCAGGATAACCCAGGCAAGGGTGTTCTCATCGAATTTGGAGGTCAGAGTCCCATCCCTTTGCAGGAAATGCCCGATGCGGACAGAGTCCGTGCCGGAAACGGACGGTTTCTCAAACGGATGTTTGGTATCTACCCAGCTGCTGCCTACGGAAAGTTTGCCATCGCTGACATGAAGGCGCAGTTCGGTGATGCTTCCTCGTCTCAGAGGCGGTAGCGTGGTGGATATGGACAACTTTTGCCCATTAACTTTGAGGAATATCTGTATTTCTCCAGAATCCTCCGTAGGAATGAGGTTGAAGTCATGCGGGATGCCGTTGTTCAACAGGCAATCCTTGTTGGGAGAACATACATTGCCGGCATCGGCACGTGTCCCGGCCAGTTTCCCCTTAAGCGGAATCAGGAAGGCTGCTGTTGAAACGCAGTCCCCCTGTATCTCCAGAATCTGCATCACGTCACTGATATTGTCGCTTTTCAGTATCAGGCGCAGCAGTGCGGTAAGTTCTTCTAATTTCATTGTAATCTTTGTTTTGTCATTTGTCTGTGTCACGGATTGGATCTGTCCGGCGAGTCTTTCGCCGAGCGGATGGCTGACCGCAACAGTGTCGGCCGGATGCAGTGACGGAAGGAACGGATAACAGACAAGGGGTAATACCGTGCTGTCAGCCAGAACAGGGACAGTGGGCTTGAACACCTTGCCGTCGAAACGGAACTCCACGGCTTTGCCGCCCTCCATGCCGTCAAGCCATACGGCAAGCGAGCCTATAGCTTCCAGTTCGTCTTTTGTCCGCCCCGTGACCTCTATCTCAATGGGCTTGGACATCTTCGACCAACTGTCTTTTACCTTTTCCGCCGTTTGGTGGGCGGACAGTGCGTCCCCGTTACGGGTGTTCCCCGAACATCCGGCAAGGAACAAGGCAAGAAACAATATCAATCCGCAGTGTCTCATTTTTCAAATCTTTTTTGAACAGGTGTAAACGAATATCCCTTTGTCTGTTTTCTTGGTGTGAAGCCCTTTGCGCTGTTTTACCATGATTAAGCCGGCTCCCGTGCCGACTGCCACAACCAGTACGACAAGTCCGGCGAGAAAGCCCAGCACACAGTAACCGATGATGAATCCGACTATCGCACCGCCCGCTGCTCCGGCAGCCCAGTAAATGTAGCGGCCCTGGATACCCAGGAATTCAAGAGGCTTCTGAAGCCCCTTGAAAACCGGGTAAGCAGTATAGCCGTTGTCTGCGTTCTCTGCCATAAGGTCAGGAGATACCGAAGAACAGAGGCAGTGCCTGGGCTGCTGCAATCAGGAAGATGCAGGCTCCGACCACCATCATGATCTTCTTCTTCACGTCCTGCTCCTCGTTGTTCATGGCGATATAGACGCTGATCGCACCTACGACGGCCACGACGCCGGCGATGGCGTAGCAGAGCTTGACAACGATGGGCACATACTTGGCGATTTCCTCACTGACCGTGGTCAGGGCCGTAGTACCGGCTTCGTAGTTGCCTGCGGTGTTCTGGGCGAGACAGGCAACGGTGCCGACAAGCAACATGACTGCCAGTGAGTTGAATCGAGGTGATGTGACGAATTTCTTGATGGAATTCTTGATTTTCTGTAATTTGTTCATCTGTTTTGTTTCAAAATTGTTTTACGGTTCTCTTATTTCTCATTTGCGCATTTGAGTCTCTATTATACACGGTAGCCGAAGAAGGCGGGGAACACGATGGTCGCTCCGATAATGAACAGGATGGCTCCCACCACCATCATTATCTCTTTCTTCCAGCCCTCTTCTCCGGCATTTATCTTGAAGTAAATCTGCAGACTGGCGATGACGGACACGATTCCGGCCACCGCATAGCAGATATACACCACATACAGCAGCATGGTAATCACGAAGTCATGGGCTTTCGCCAGTCCGTCCGCACCCCAACTGTAATCCACTCCGCCGCATTTGGCGGAAGCGGACAGGCAGCAAACGGACAGGATTGCCGTCAGTACCACTCGTGTAAGGTCAATATGTCTCACGGGTATGAGTGACTGTGGATTTACGGAAAGCAATGTCTGATTTCTTGTCATACAGCATCTGTTCAAGTTCTTCAAACGAGACACCACCCTCGCTCGTCACGTCGGTCTCGTCCATATTGTCTGTAAGGTTGTCAAAACGGCCTGTGCCGCCTGACGGGGTTTCCACTTCCGTGGCGGCAATCCTTGAATGGTCATTGTCTTGGGCTGTCTCTTCTCCGAGAGAGAATCCGTCACCACTTTCCCTGACCGGAGTGGCCACAACTTCATCCTGCATCCCGCTGACATCAAATTCCTCTACCGAGGTTTCTTTCTCGTTTTTCTTGCCGTAAAGGTCCTTGCTGATATGGTAGCCGTAATAGATGATATAGGCTATCGTCAGCACGATGACAAATATTACATACGGTGTCATTGTCGTTTGCGTTTAATTGGGTTTGAGTTTAATTTTTATGCAAAGTAACATTGAAGATTATGTGCAGGAAAATTATATCCAGACAAATCTCATTTTCTTAACCGTAATTAGTATAAGACGCTGATTTCAAACTTACTTTCATACTCTAAACGAAATTCAATCGCAAATAGAGTATGATTGTATCACAGTATGATTATATAGCATTTTAACCACTGAAGCACCAAGAACAACCTCTCATCGTTTTACTTTATTCCGGGCGCATATCGAATGCGCTAAAGTGAAATGAGCGGAAATACGCTACTTGCAAGTCCAATTTTGTCCGATAATCCGAAAAAAATGCGTCCTCAGGTGGAAGTTTCAGAAGAAATCTTTGGCTAAAATTTATTTTAATGTTAATTTTGTAACCGAAATAATTTCCAAATGGGAACTAAAATAAATAAATTGCGTCAGCAAACCCCTCCCAATGGGATATTGCTCACTTCATGGCTGGAAAAATCAGGCTTCAGCAGAAGTGAGATTTCCCAATATATGAAATCGGAGTGGTTACAGCGTATATCCACAGGTGTATATCAATTCACCGGAGATACACCATCGCTTTACGGCATATTGGCTTCATATCAGAAACAGGCCGATTTGAAATATCACATAGGTGCCGCATCTGCGTTGGAGCTGAAAGGCTTTTCTCATTACATTGCGATGGGGAAGCCGACTGCCGTTGTCTTTTCTCCGATACGACCGCCGCTGCCCAAATGGTTAAATGATGCAGAACTTGACATGAACCTTGCAGAAGTGTCATCAAAAGTAATCGGGGACACCGGGATAGAGCAAATGGATTACCTGGGGCAGACATTGACAGTCTCATCGCCGGAAAGAGCGATAATGGAATGTATCCTGCTTTCACCCTCCCGTTATGATTTAACGGATGTGTATTATCTTATGGAAATGCTTACTTCCCTCAGAGCCTCTCTTGTTCAACAGCTACTGGAAGGCAGCTCTTCAGTGAAAGTAAAACGGATGTTCCTGTATATGGCTGAAAAGGCACGTCACCGCTGGTTTGCCAGACTTGACCTATCCCGCATATCCCTCGGCTCCGGCACACGGAGCTTTGCGAAAGGCGGAGTGAAAGTGAACGCATACGATATTGTGATACCCAAAGAACTTGCTGATAAGAAATAATATTACCAATTCATATGAATATTGAAAATCTCGACATAGTAAAAGAGCTGATATCCGAAAAGGAAAATGGGCAGGTGGAGTTCAAAGAGACCACCGGTCAGTTGGAACGCGGAATGGAAACTCTTTGCGCCTTTCTGAACGGGAAAGGCGGAACAGTCATGTTTGGTGTAACGGACAAGGGAAAGATTATCGGTCAGGATGTGAGTGACAAGACGAAACGGGAGATTGCGGAAGCAATCAATCGTCTGGAGCCGATAACGGCTGTGCAGATCTCTTATGTCCCAATACCGGACAGCGAAAAGAAAGTCATTGTATTCCATGTGGATGAATCAAGCCTTGACCGTCCGTTTTGTTATAAAGGACGGGCTTACCAGCGTACCGAGAGCGTGACATCCATAATGCCGCAGGAAGTCTATAATCAGCTTCTGATGCAACGTGGGGGCAATTATGGATGGGAAGCAGTGGTAAATCCGGAACTTCTGATTGAAAATCTCGATGAGAACGCCATCATGGGAGCTGTCCGCGGAGGAATCAGGGGAGGACGTCTGCCTGAGACCACTATATCAGAGGATATTCCCACCATTCTTGAGAAAATGGATCTGTTACACAACGGAAAACTGAACAATGCGGCGGCTGTGTTATTCGGACATAAATGCTACGGCTATCCACAATGTCTGTTACGGATGGCGCGTTTCAAAGGGACAACCAAGGAAGAGTTTTGGGATAACCAACGCATCCAAGGAAATATCTTTAAACTGCTGGATGCAGCGATGGCATTCTTCTTCAAACACCTGTCTCTCTCGGGAAAGATCGAAGGATTGCACCGTGAAGAAGAATTAAGCGTCCCGTATAAAGCATTGAGGGAATGTTGCATCAATGCTTATGCACACCGTTCTTACCACCATCCGGGAAGTTCCGTCAGCATTGCTATATATGATGACCGTATTGAGATTACGAATAGTGGAACATTCCCTCCTGACATGTCAATGGAACGCCTGTTAAGTTTGCATGACTCCCGGCCTCATAATCCCATTATCGCTAATGTTTTGTATAAGAGTACGATTCTGGAAAGCTGGGGACGAGGCATAAAATTGATGATTGACGAATGCAGACGAGTAGGAATTCCCGACCCAGAATTTCATGCCGACAGCGGATTTATATGGGTCATATTCCGTTATACTCGAACAACTGTGGGGCAAGACCCAACAGTTACCCAACAGTTACCCAACAGTTACCCAACAGTTAGCGAACAAGTAGAAAAAATCGTGGGAATAATTGCCGACAGGACACTTTCTACAAAAGAAATCATGGATTTAATCGGCTTAAAAGACAAGGGCAATTTATTGGAGCTTTACCTTTATCCTGCAATCAGGCAAGAATTGGTTGTTCCCCTGTATCCTGATAAACCGAATCATCCACGGCAAAAATACCGTCTTACCGACAAAGGTAAAGGACTGTTGCAACAATAATAGATTGTATTGATGTGATTAGTATTGGCGTGCGATTATTTTGAGTGCGGCTGAGTATGGGGAACTAATGCGGTTCCCCATAGTTCCCCAATCTCGATTGCCCCAAACTTTGCCCCAAATTGCCCTAATTTGCCCCAAACTCAAATCTATAGATAATGACATCAACAACAATATCTACGCATTTCAAGCATTTATACATCATTGGGAATGGTTTTGACATTCACCATAGTATTAACAGCAGCTATTCAAATTATCGTAACTGGCTTGAAGAGAACGAGCCGGACATATATTCACAGTTATGTGACTTATATGGCGTTTCAACAGATGAGGATGAAGCCCACGAATGGTGGAGTGATTTTGAGAACATGCTTTCAGAGATAGACCTCTATGATTATGTTGAAAATGTTGTGGTTGAAAATTATCCAGACTTCTCAAGCGATGATTTTCGAGACAGAGACTACCACGCTGCAGAATTTGCCGCTGAGAATGAACTGGGGGCTTTAATATATCACATAAAACGTACTTTCAATGCCTGGATTGCTTCTCTTGACAAAGCTGACAGCACAAAACGGATCCACCTTGAAAGAGAAAACTCCTTATTCATAACTTTCAATTATACCCGGACATTAGAGGATTTGTATCGGATACCAGATGAGCAGATTGTGCATATACACGGTATGGTTGGAGAGGACGAACTTATTTTAGGACATGGCAAGAATTATGCAGAGTTGAAAGAGGAACTGGAGATAGCACAACCACAACCTCCTGCAGACTTAGATGAATACGAACTGCAAGATTGGTATTCGTCTCATAGCGATTTTATGACACAACAGACACAAGAAGTTGCGATCTCACAAATAGCTTTTTTGCAAAAGGATGTAGAACAGATTATATCGGAAAATCACTCTATTTGGAATAGTCTTGGAGAAGTTGAGACAATCCATGTATTTGGATTTTCATTTTCCGGCATTGATACACCTTACCTGAGTACAATCATCAGACACATAAATACGGATAAGGTCAAATGGGAAATCAGTGCTTTCTCAAATCGAGACAGAGAAAAAGCACAGACATTTATGATTGATGCAGGGATTAAAGAAAATTTGTGGGCACCATTGGTTGCATTATGCGATGTGCAGAAATACAAACAACTATCGTTATTTGATGATTTATAATACAATTCCCTGTCTTATTTTTCTGGTGGAAAAGTAAAACAGGGAATTGTTGTATCTGTATTGAGAATAAAAGTCAGGGACAAAAACGCTTGCCACGAAGAAAGTCGTTCAGGTCTTTGAAACCTTTGTAAACTCCTGATGCGTCATGTATTCCATCACGAGTTTCGTTGAGAGTATCCACAGCCCTGCGCCCGGCATCGTCATTGTCAAGGCAGCAGGTGACTGTCGGATAAGGGGTAAGCCATTTCATCGCCTTGCGGAGATTGGAAACGGAGTTCAACACCACAAAATCCATTGTCTCAGCAAAGGGCGTGAAATCCGAACGGCGGCATAAGGTCATGTAGGACAGAAAGTCCATGAACCCCTCAAATACGGTACACAGTTCATTGCCACTACCCATTTGTATGAGCGACACATCTTTTTGTCCGACCGTCCCCTTGAAGAACGGATTTCTCACTTCATAGCCGCCCAGCACATTTCCGAAACCTATACCATAATAGTGTCTATGGCCAAGCGAGAAATGAATTTCTCTACAAAACTCCACGGCAACAGAGCTGTCTATGCCTCTGGAACCAAGATAGGACAGAAGTTTGTCATTGGTAAGCGGCTTTACCGTCACATCCCGGAATGTGCCAGCTCGTTCATCCTGCAATTCAGACGGAATACGTTCCCTGATGACAAGCTCCGCCGTGGTGTAGTTCTGGATATGCCGGATTACCTCCATGATGTCGTTGGTATTATACATCATCTTGCCAAGGTCTATGATGTCACCGCTCTGCATTGTGGCGAGGTCGTACCAGCGGTTCTTCTTACGGCTGACCTTGAACGACGGATGTCGGTCCTCCCTGTACGGAGCATGGTAAAGCGCGTATGTCTGGTAATTGCGTACAGGGCGTATGCCTATCTTTTCAAGATAACCGATGATGTCGATTCGCTTGATTTCTCCGAAATTCACTGCCATGTTCAATTTCTTAATTCCGTTAGTTTGTTCTGCTCATATCTGTATTCACGGCTATCCTTGACGATGATGCCCTTTGACATAAGATGCTTCAACCACATCACAAACGAGGTGCGTCCGCGCCTGTAGCCGGTTTCCGCATACATTTCCCACAATTTGCCGACCAACGCATTGTAGCCTTTTACCGGACCTTCGGCAAATACCTTGTCAAGAATCTCCTTGTGCTGCGATACGGTGATATTCTCGAATGTCACCCGTTCCTCTTCATCGCTGCTGAATCCCGGTATATCCTCCGGCAAACCGTCTTCATTGATACGGAAGGCAAAGTTTGAGAACTCCTTTTCCCTGGTTATCATCGGACGGACTTCGCTCACATCAGGATTTATCTCGCTTTTAATAATTTTCATCACGGTCTCCGCCTTGTTGTTGAGTTCCGTTCCGATATGACCTCTCGTGTTGTCATCGCTCTTGTTAAGGTGCAAGACAGTATGAATGTGGATATTGTACATGTTGGTCCACCGCATGAGGTCGTTGATTATCTCAACGGACTCTCCGGGAGAATTGATGTCATTGATAAGGTCACGGATGCCGTCGATAACAACGAAACCGATCTTGTCATCAACTTCCAGAGCGGAGTCTATGATATTACGGCGTTGCTGTGGCGTGAACTCCCTGAGCATAAGGAAATCCAATGACGACACTTCACAATCAGAGGGCAGTCCGGACATTCTGAGTATGCGGTGAAGCACCTTGAAACAATGCACGCGACTTTGCTCTGTATCTATATACAGCACCTTTGTCTTGCCTTCGGGCAGTTTAGCACGATAATGCAGCACTTCTTTCCCTGAAATCAATGCAGCGACTATCGCACTCACATTGAATGTCTTTCTTGATTTCGGCTTGCCTACGGACGCGCTGAAATTGCCTACTGTTGCCACCGTGATCTCATCGACCGTCAGTATCTCCGGAGGAAAGACATAGCGGTCTGTGGCACGGATGCGGACGTATTCAAGGAATTTCTTGAACTTATCCCGGTTGGCTTTTTCCTGTGGCGTCAGCTCCTTCTTTGCCGGAAATATCCTGTCGAATGGGATTTCTTCTATCTTCATTTCCCGGTCCCTTTCTTGGCTTTACGGTTTCCTTTGGATAAATCCGCCATGGTTTCGGCTGCCGCCCTGCGGTTCATCTCATGTTTGGAGTAGATGACATTGCGACGAAGCACGTCATCAAGTTCCTTGCGCTCGATATAGATGAACTTGCCACGGGGCTTGAAATGGGTTATCTCCCTGTTGGAAGTCATAAGATATATCTGGCTTTTTGATACCCCGATATATTCCGCCGCTTCTTCGACGGTAAGCATCTCACGGCACATGAAGAGCTTTGACTCCAGTTCCTTGAAATGCTCGAATATCTCACCGAGGTCGCCATAACGCTCCATGAACGCACAGATGGACTCGATACGCTGTACCGCCTCGTCAACAGTGCTTTCTCCCATTTTGGAGAGCAGATGGCTCACGTTTTCCACCCGTTGGAGAGTGGATATAAATTCTGATGTCATAACCATTTCCTCCCTTTAATAATAGCACTCATGTTGTGGTTCTGTCTCATTGATGAGGGCTGTTTCAGTCTCGATGTCCATGCGGGACTTCACCCATCTGTCAAGATCTTCCTTGTTGAAGAAAATGCGTCCGTTGGTCGGACGGCTGTGAGGAATGTCATATTTGCGCACCAGTTTATACAGGTGGCTCGGGGTGATGCCAAGATACAAGGCTGCATCCTCTACCGTAAACGTGCCCTTCAGATGGAAAAGCATCCCTATGAGCTGGTCAACACGCGACAACAATTTGTCGAGCTTGACGGAACACCGTTCTCCCCATTGGAAGTCAGTGACAGTTTGCTGTTGTTCATTCATTGTTTCTTTGCTTTTTTGATTCTACATTCAGAGCCGTCGCCCCACATGTTGAAAGCTTTCGACTGCAAAGGAACAATACAAACGGGTATTGAAAGCAATATTTTGAATGACACTTGCAAAGTCTCACTCAAAATATCACTATCACTTAAAGATTTGACCGTTTATTGGACATATTTCTCACGAATATGCTTCATAAGGATGTCTATGTCATCCTTATGGGTGAATATGCCGTTACTCCTTGCACGGCTTAGTGCGGAAGAGTAATTTGAACGAGACTGTGGCTTGTTCTTTCCTTGCAGCAGGATGGAGCCGCTGCGTCCGAGGACTGTCTGCCAACGGTGGTTAATCAGGTTCATGGCACTGAGACAGTCGAAGAAATAGGAAATGCACATGAGATTTCCCACAACCAACGGCATGTCCAGCGTACCGCTCATAAGGTCGTTCATCTCCTGTACCGTGACTTTCCTCTGGAAGAAACCGGCACCATTGGCACAATCGGCAAGCAATGGCATATCTTCGGCTCTGATTACACAGGACAGCTTCAGTTCCGGCACTTGTCCGATATATGTCGTTTTGAATGTTACATGATCGGGATTTTCGTCATCATGACTTTCGGTATAGACAAGGACTATCATCTTATCTATGTCCGAGACATCCAGGGAAGGTTCGGAAAAGAACCGTTTTACAAGATCGGCCCTTTCCTGCAAGAGGATACCAATGGCTCCCATTGCCTTGCGGTGAATGTTGTTGCCGGCTGCATCTTTTTCATCGGTATAATGATGACCGTCGAGGAACTGCATAGCGAACACTCTCGGTGTCATTACACCTGTGACCACATAGTTCTGATACTCCCTGTGCGCTTCCAGCAACAGTTGGCGCAGGTAGTCCAATCCTGCATTACGATTAACGGACTGTCTGGAAAACTCTTTTCCTGTAAAAAAAAATAAAGAGCTTCCGGATGAGTGTATTTACTTCCATACTTAGGATGCTTTACCGATAGAACGGCGCGACTGTTTCCCCGTAAAAGGGAACAATCACGCCGTTTCCATTCTGTTTATAATTGATTCCAGTTGCCATCCATTATGTATGGTAACTTGTTCTTGATTTCTTCCATCGGCCAGTCCCACCATTTCAAAGCCTGCATCCGCTTTATTATTTTAGGACTGAACCGTTTTCGTATCTCCTTGGCCGGAACACCACCCACAATAGTATAGGGCGGCACGTCTTTCGTCACAACCGCTCTTGTGCCAATTATAGCTCCGTCACCGATATGGACACCAGCCATAATTACGGCTTCATAGCCTATCCACACGTCATTGCCAATCACGATGTCGCCTTTGTTGTCCCAAGCGGAGGCCACATCTGCCTTGTTCAATTCCCAGTCTTCATAGAACAGCGGGAATGTATAAGTGGACAACGATTTCAGTCTATGATTGGCACAGTTGAACAGGAACTTTGCTCCACACGCAATAGAGCAAAACTTGCCTATTATCAGCCGTTCATGGTTAATGGGGTAATGATACAACACGTTGTTATGCTCAAACAGGCGAGGATCTGATACAAAATCATTGTATATGGTGTAATCGCCAACCTCAATGGACGGATCGTTGATTACGGCATTAAGATAGACGGTTTGATTGTCGCCGGTACGGGGATATATCTTAGTCATCATAAGTTCGTATTTTTAGTTCTGTCGTTCTTTAGATAAAAGATGGACTGAATGCCAAGCAATGTCACAAACAGGTATTCCATCAGCCAATAAGTTGCCAGCGTTACATTGCAATGGCTTAATCCCCATAACCCCAACAGATAAACAATAATAGTGCTCACATGAAAGACAAACACCGCCCGTGTCGCCCCGGTTCCTACCACTGCGTTCAGATAGACATAGCTGGGCAGTGCAAGGAAATAGTCGAACAGCATGACGGCAAACGGCAGGCATGCGGCCTGCACAATGACAGGGCTATCCGTATAGGCTCCAATGACAAACCTGTGGAAAAGCAATGCGAGTATAATGAGGGGAATACCTATTGCATATCCCAGACGGGTGATTCTGCGGCAAAGAGGAAAAACAGCATCCCTTTCACCAGCTCCAATCAAATTGCTCACCAAAGAGCCGGTAACCGCCGATAACGCATTGACAATAACTGCAAATAGGGTGGAAACACTCCTTACAATATTGGAAATGGCCAATTCTGTCTCACCAAGACGCTCGATAGCCAGAAAGAAAACAAACCAGGCGGCCACACTTGTAAAGAACTGCAACATGCTCCATATCGAAACAGAAAATACCTCTTTCAGTATCTTTACATCAATACGCCAGTACAAGCCATACGCCTTTTTGTCAATATGCCGATACATATATACGGACAATATAGCCAGTGAACACAATTCTGCAAATGAGGATGCGATGGCAGCTCCGGATATTCCCATGTCAAAGCCGAATATCAGAAGCCAGTTCGTCGGGATGTTTACCAATACAGCCATGAAGGCTGCCACATTCAACGCTTTTGTCTTTGTGATACCCACCAAGAAGGAACGTAAGGCGAGGAAGGGGAAAGAGAACAGCAATCCCCACATACGCCAATCCAAATAACGGATAACCGCATGATAGATGTCTTCAGAAATTATCAGGTGCTTCAGCAAAATTGGAGAAAGAGTCTTGGACACCAGACAGACGGTCACTGCAAACATCGACAGGAAGAACAGTCCTTGAATGAACGCTTTCCCGGTTTCCTCATACCTCTGTTCTCCGTTACGACGGCCTATTACCACTTGCAACCCCATGCTGAATCCGAGACCAAGCATATAGATTGCCCAAAACCAAATTCCGGCAAGGGCGGATGCACCAAGTTCCACATCACCTACATGCCCGAGAAACAGGGCATCGGTAATGTTTATCAGTTGTTCGATAAGGATGCTCATCATTACAGGAAAAGCGATGAGCCAAATTTTCTTATATGTATAATTCATTTGTTCAAATCAATATGACACAATATGCCATGCCGCTTTACGCAGCGCGACAATCCTATAATTATTTGATAAGGGATAATGACAAAACAATAATTGACAAGTTTAAGAATATAAACCTGTCTATTGCTGAATAGCAATCAGATGTGCTATTCGTTGAGCGTAGCTATATGCACAACTGCCATTTCATATTGTTGAACAACTTTTCTTTTCTATGTTAGTTCTACAAAGGTAGCCCTTTTCCCTTAGAATCTATCCTAAGACTGCCTACGCCTCATGTTTTACACATATTATTTAGTCATATTTTACACATTTTAATCAAAATATCAACCTATGAGGCTTAATTTCCTATTTTGCTAAACACAGCCAAAGTCCTTCCATCACCATTCTGAAGGAACAGGAAACCTGGAGTCACTGTGTACTTTTTTATTCTCGGCAAGATGATTTTCATATCAATCTCTATGGTCATATCGTCACATGCCATTTCCGTCCATGCCATATTTTGGAATGACAGGAGAGAATCATCAACAGCAAAGTCCCCTGAAATGGAATTACAATCCGTCTTGCAGGAGAATGTACCGGTATCAAGAAACTGGAGCTGGCAACTTTTGTCACTTTTTACTTTAGCCAAAAACATGGATGAATATTCAACCGGATTATATTTTTCAAGCTGCCAACACCCATAGATGCTTCCAGAGACAATCTGCGTCAAATCAGATTCCATGCTACTGCCATCGCTATCTTTCACAGTGCGCTGTCCGCATGATACGATGAGCAGTGTCAATGCCAACATCATAAATAAACCCTTGCTCTTTTTCATGCTTATTTCTTTTTGATGGTTTGACTTTTACGCATGGACATTTCATCGGCATAAGCCTGTTCTCCATGTTCTTTGATATAGCGGATGCAGGCGGGCCTATCCGACTTAAACAGAAAGGCGAAAACCTTTGCTATCCAATTTGAAAACACTTTGCACTCTTGAACATTACGGGAACACTCGGCACAGGTGTTGAACTTGTTTGCCATACAGCACGAGCGGATTTTGCACCAGGTCGCTTTGTCGTTTTGTTTACATCCGGGACATTTCCCGTTTAGGAACTTGCGGCAAGCTCCGCAGTATAGACCGCAAGCGGCGACATGTCGCGTATCGGTTGTTACATTTTTCATAAGTCTAATTTATATATTACATTTTGATATTACAGGAACACATATATCCACCGTCAGCTTCTTATCCGGATGTTCTTCGGGATTATTCATATAAATCTCAAAGGCCAGCCCGCAACACTTACTGCCGTATTCATCTATCAAGTGGAACATACATTCCCATGCGTGATGAATCTCATCCCATGTGATTTCAAACTTCCCCACAGCGTATTGTCCGGCAGGAATGGTGTATGAGCTAATTTCTCCGTCGGTCTTCATAGGTTCCTTGACTACCAGACAAGCATCTGAAATGAGCTTCCCTTCTTCTGTCACACTCGGATTGTTATGATAGATGGATATTAAACGGGAATCGTGCATCGTGACCAATCCCTTGGAGTACGCCCAACGCATCAGCTTCTCAAATGCCTGTTGCATGTTTGAGTATGCACCATAATGGCGGCAATACACCACATGGATAGCATCCAAACGCTTGATCTCGAAACTGCAGTTCATGTTTATGCCTCCTATCTTGAATGTTTTTTGTGTGCAAAAATAGTGGGAATAGGAACGGCTTTGTGGACTCATTATGTGTTCTAATGTACGTTTCTTGCTATTCTCCTGTAGCCACTTGCTCCTGTAGGCCTCTGCGGTCATGCCAAAATGCTTCTTGAAATTGCGGCAGAAAACATTGACGGAGTTAAAGCCACATTCAAAAGCAATGTTCATGATGGGCTTTTCCACATCGTTCCGCAGCTGTATCGTCGCAAGTTCCAAACGCCGGCGCATGACATATTTAGCCAACGATTTGCCCATTGCCGCCGTAAATATACGGTGAAAATGGTACGTTGACAGATAGGTGTTCTGCGCCAATGATTTAATATCAAGGTCTTCGTTTATATGGGCATTGATATAATCAAGGACCATATTCACTTGCTTTGTATATTTGGCATAATCACTCATTGCGTATCGTCATTTATCACAATGGGAATAGATGTCCGTACTCATTTCCGAAACAGAGATATTCCCAAAGTGTTGTCGTTATTATCTCATGGACATTTTCTCCAGCGTTTGAGGGTTGGATAAAACTGTCGAAGCCAATCCTTCATCTCTTTCACGGTCATGTTTGTTCCTGACCACTCGTTTATCTCATCAGTGAACTGGGCACTGTGCTCGACCATCTGCTCCATAGTCATCTCTTGAGTGAACTTGCCATCTTTGTAGCAATCGAGACAGTAATCCTCATTGGGACTACCGTCAGCGTTTGTTCCTTTGTACTCGCCAGTCGGTGGCATTGGCATTCCACAGCTTTGACAAAATTTCTGTTCCATATCCTATATTATTTCTATTAAATGATTTAGCCGGCAAAATTAGTGAGAATATACTTTTTCCTGTGGACACATATTGTGCTTCAATGTACGTTTCTTGCTATCTTATTGCCGTTTTTTGCTTCAATGCGTTTTGGTCGCTATTCTATATGGCACAACGGGCATTAACTTCGGATGTAGTTATTATGGCAACCGTATTTATGCGAATGGTGGAGGATTATACCAAGCACCAAGCCACATATCTACAATGAACCGTCAGACACCTCAGTCGGTATAAATATATATGCCCCTTGACTGACTGACCTCAATGGCCCGCCCGCAATTTTTCGGTTAGTCGCTCTAAATATATACACCCTTTGACCGACTGACCTGTTTTGCTATTCAAATACGCCATCGAACAAAGAAACCGCCTCGTCTTTCTTTGTGTTGATAATCCGGGCATAACGCTGGGTGTGGCGGATGGTGGTGTGCCCGAGCAGCTGGCTGGTCGTGTAAATATCTATACCCGCAGTAAGACAGAGTGTTGCAAAGCTGTGCCTCCCCGCGTGAAAAGTGATGTCCTTTGTGATTCCGGCGTTCTTCATCCATGTGCCGAGGGTCTGACCGTAACTTCTTGTAAGCCGGGGGAACACCTTGTCTTCCGCCGTGGCATTCTCCGGTCGTTCGGGCAGCCATTTCCGGGCATTCATGTTCAGCGGCAGAAACAGTTCGACACCGGTCTTGTATTGGATAATCTCAACCTGCCAATGGGTAGCGGTCTTCACTATGTCTTTCCAATGTAGGCTCATGATGTCATAGATGCGGAGTCCGCTGAAGCAGGAGAACAAAAACGCGCCCTTGATGTCCTCTCTGTGGCATGGGGTAGCGATAAGCCGTTTGATTTCCTCGACCGTCAGATACTCACGCTTGTGCTCCTTGATGGACAGCGAAGATCTGGTTATACCTTTGAACGGGCTTTTGGGTATCACACTTTCACGTACTGCGTAATTCAAAGCAGCCCTGACATAGCACAGGTATAAGAACACTGTGCTTTTCGTTATTTTTTTTCGGTCTGTATTAAGAGCGGAACGGCTGGCAAGGTGTTCCATAAAGCCCGTAATGAATTCCTTATCCACATCACCAAGTGTGATTTCGGAATCATAACTGGCAACTTCTTCTACAGAACGGTCAAGCCATCTCTTCGATGATTCTGCACAGCTTTTCTTTGCGTTCTCGGCATAGATTCCCATCCATGAACAGAACGGCATTCTGGCTTTATGAGACTTATCTTTTATGCCTGCAATACGGTTGGTAAGGTCAAGTATCATTTCTTCCTTGATGGCATTGGCCTGCGCAAGGGTGTTGGCGTTCATGATCTTTGACGACATGTCTGTCTCAGGCACAAGATACAGCTTGAGAAAGTTGTACGTTCGCTTCCCATTATGGTATATATCCAAATATAATGAGCGGTTGCCGTTTTTCAACACCTGCTCGCGGAGCCTTATTGGTTCCTTCATTACTACTTGTTTCTTCGGTCTGCCCATTGTCTTTTAATCGAATAGTTTGTCAATCATGTAAACCGCATCCACTTTCTTCTTGTCGATAATTTTAGCATATACTTGGGTCGTTTCTACATCCGAGTGTCCCAACAACTGGCTTGTGGTATAAAGATCCGCACCCATTGTAAGTGTCATCGTCGCAAAAGCGTGGCGGCTCACGTGGTAGGACACCCGTTTGGTAATGCCGGCCTTTGATGTCCATGTCTTCAGCACATGGTCACAATCACTCAATGTGGGGACGTCGAAGACGGAATCGTCTGTATTTCCTTTTTCTTCCGGCATGAATTTCTGTGCCTGTTGACTCAAGGGTAGGTAGATGACCTTCCCGGTCTTTTGCTGGCGCAGTTCCAGATGGACTTTACCATTTTCTTCGATTACGTCTTTCCAGCGTAATCCTTTGACATCACTGTAACGCAGTCCACAAAAACACGAAAACAAAAACGCGGTCTTTACTCTTGGGCTTCTACATGGAGTATTGATGAGCGTCTGTACTTCTTCGATGGTGAGATACTCACGCTTTCTACATTCTCCTTGTATAGATGCCCAGTCAAATGAAAGCAGCGGATTGTCACCAAGGATTTCCAAGTCCACGGCATAATTAAGAGCGGCACGTATGTATCCACAGTAACCGGCTATTGTTTTTTTCGCCAATGGCTTTTTCGTTGTTCTTGCCTTGCGTGTTTCCAAATATTCTATGAATCCCTGCAAGAAATCCTTGTCAACCTCGTAGAGCTTTATACGAGGATTGTGAGCCTTCAGGCAAACCGACACGGCGTGTACATGGTCAACAAGGGAATTGCGTCCTTTTTTTCTTCCAAATTCAGCATATTCATTGAGCCAGTCGATAAGCGGCATTTTGGCTTTGTCCGAGAGAACCGCCATTGGCTTCTTGTTGGTGATGTCAAGAATACGCTGTGCTTTGATGGCATTGGCGGCTTTGAGCGTATTGGCATTTCTCTCCTTTGCCTCCTGCGATATTTCAGGGACGAGGAAGAGCTTGAGAAATTCATACCTCCGTTTACGGTCGGTATAAATATCCAAATAGATAGACTGGTTACCGTCCTTAAGCTGCTTGAAGCGGATGCGGACAGGTACCGATTCGGACTTTTTTGTTCTTGCCATTAATTGTCAATGCTTTATTCGTGTGCAAAGGTATAAAAAATAGCCCAAAATGACTAACAAAAAAGTAACATAATTGACCGAAATAACAAAAAATAACCATCCCGTCTTTAGAAATAAAGCAAAATCAGACATCCGCAAACCATTGTAAATAAAGGCTTTTATTCATACTTGCTTAT